>JACCEA011951333.1_pt1 | contig 13527 bp, 9 predicted proteins | sample 7449851 | NCBI WGS metagenome assembly JACCEA01 (sample SAMN15323453, study PRJNA562643) | freshwater metagenome | isolation source: river surface water | place: USA:Blue River Watershed | collected 2017-08-18 | reverse complement strand
TTTGCATCATAGCACAACTATCGTCTGAAGAAGCATTATCTACGACAATAATTTCGCCTTCAATGTTTTCTAGTGCTTTTTGAACACTAAGTACACATTGTTCTAAGAAATAGCGAACGTTGTAATTGAGTATGATAATTGATAATTGCATAATACAAATGTAATTTGATAACCTCCTTTTAAAAATTTAAATAATAATTCTTATCCAGAAAAAAATGCCACAAATGTATTTGTTTATTTTTACAACATCATTCGAAAAAATACTATGAAGAATTTTTTATTTATATTGTTTTGTATTTCAATATCCTACAGCCAAAGCTACACACCTAGTGATAGCAAAGAAACACATCCAAGTACAAAAACAATAAAAATAAAATCATCCGTAAAATTATCCGAAACAATAAAAGAAACGTCCGGCTTATTGTTCTTTGACAATCAAATATGGACACATAATGACGATAGCGATTCAACCATTTACGGATTGGATACATCGGGTGTAATTCAGAAAAAAACCACGCTCAAACAAATCAAAAACAAGGATTGGGAAGCCATCTCTCAGGATAGTTTATACATTTATATAGGTAACTTTGGCAACAATTACAGAGGCAATAGAAATGATTTATGCATTTACAGAATTGAAAAAAAATCGTTTTACGACACAACACCCATCATTGACACTATCGCTTTTTCGTATGCAAAACAAACAGATTTCTCTGTTCAAAAAGCAAATACTACCAACTTTGATTGTGAAGCCTTTGTAATTTTAAAAGACAGTATTTATTTGTTTACCAAAGAATGGAGTTCAAGAAAAACCAGCATCTATTCTGTACCAAAAACACCTGGGAATTATACAGCGCAGCACCAAGAAACACTTAACGTAAAAGGATTAATTACAGACGCTACTGTATTACCGAGAAAAAATGGTATCGTTCTTTGTGGTTATTCCAAAACACTTCAGCCCTTTGTTTTTGTAATAGATGATTATCAAAATAATGCCTTTTGGAAGGGTAAAAAACGTAAAATAAAAATTAAACTTCCGTTTCATCAAATTGAAGGAATCACAACCGATGACGGCAAAATATTTTATCTAACCAATGAAGCAACTATAAAAAAACCTTTCATAAACACTTCTCCGCAATTGCATACTATCGATTTGAGTAGCTTTTTAAAGTCACAAAACCAGAAGTAACAGCTAACCATTTGAATAGTTAGGATAGTAACTTCCGTTTTAAAAACTTACTTTTGCAAAAAATTACACTCGTGAATTACCTTTCTGTAGAAAATATATCAAAATCTTTTGGAGAACGAACGCTCTTTAAAGACATTTCGTTTGGAATCAACAAAGACCAAAAAATTGCTTTTATTGCTAAAAATGGCTCTGGAAAAACCACAATAATGAGCATTATTAATGGTCTAGACGAGCCTGATACTGGACAAGTTGTTTTGAGAAAAAGCATCAGAATGGCTTTTTTATCTCAGGATAATAAATTACAAGACGAATTAACAATCGAGGAAAGTATTTTTGCTTCCGATAACGAAAGTTTGAAAGTTATTGAAGCTTATGAAAAAGCGCTAGAAAACCCAGAAGACGAAGAAGCTTACCAAAAGGCTTTCGATGCTATGGACCGTCATAATGCTTGGGATTTTGAAACACAATACAAACAAATTCTATTCAAATTAAAACTAGAGGACTTTAAACTTAAAGTAAAAAGTCTCTCTGGAGGACAAAAAAAGCGATTATCACTAGCCATTATCTTGATTAATCGACCTGATTTATTGATTCTTGATGAACCTACGAATCACCTCGATTTAGAAATGATTGAGTGGTTGGAGAGCTACTTTGCAAAAGAAAACATTACCTTGTTTATGGTGACACACGACCGTTTCTTTTTAGAGCGTGTATGTAATGAAATCATTGAACTCGACAACGGAAAAATATACCAATACAAAGGCAATTACTCTTACTATTTAGAAAAGAAAGAAGAACGTATTGCTTCTGAAAATGCTAGTGTAGATAAAGCTCAAAATTTATTTGTAAAAGAGCTTGAATGGATGCGTCGTCAACCAAAAGCTAGAACTACAAAATCCAAATCACGTCAAGACGATTTTTATGTAATTAAAGAAAAAGCACAAAGTCGTAGAAAAGAAAACGTAGTTGAACTCGAAATTAATATGGAGCGAATGGGAAGCAAAATCGTAGAGCTTCATAAAATTTCCAAAAAGTTCAAGGACCACGTTATTCTGGATAATTTTAGTTATGATTTTCAACGTGGAGAACGTATCGGAATTATTGGCAAAAACGGAACTGGAAAATCAACCTTCTTAAACCTACTTACTGGCACACTTCCTTTAGACAGCGGAAAAGTGGTTGTTGGTGACACAATAAAAATTGGATATTACACACAAAGCGGCATCAACCCAAAACCAGGACAACGAGTAATTGATGTAATCAAAGAGTACGGAGAATTCATCCCTTTAGCCAAAGGAAGAATGATTTCAGCTTCTCAATTATTGGAGCGTTTTCTCTTTGACGCAAAAAAACAATACGATTATGTAGAAAAATTGAGTGGAGGCGAATTAAAAAGATTGTACTTATGTACCGTTTTGATTCAGAATCCCAACTTTTTGATTCTGGACGAACCAACAAATGATTTAGACATTGTAACACTGAATGTTTTAGAAAGTTTTCTTTTAGATTACCCAGGTTGTTTGGTGGTGGTATCTCACGATCGTTATTTTATGGATAAAATCGTAGATCAGTTATTTGTATTTAGAGGTCAAGGCGAAATAGAAACTTTTCCAGGAAATTACTCTGACTTTAGAGCTTATGAAGACAGTAACGATGTGATTCAAAAAGAAGACAATAAAGCAGAAAAAAAAGAATGGAAGCAAAATAATCCATCGGGAAATTTAACGTTCAACGAACAAAAAGAGTTCCAAAAAATTGAACGCGAAATCAAAGATTTAGAAATCGATAAGTCCAAAATTGAGCAGCTTTTTTCAGACGGAAAAGTTGCCGATGCAGAAATCGAGAAAAAAGCCAAGGAACTAGAAAACATCATCAAAAAAATTGAAAGCAAAGAAGAACGCTGGTTTGAACTTCTAGCCAAATCAGAAGGATAATTATCTTTTTTCTAAAAAGACAATTCTACTAAATAGTGTTTTTACTATTTTCGTATTTATAAAAAAACTTCAGCACCAAATGAAACAACTTCTATCTACCTTATTAGTATTAACTCTTTTCATTTCTTGTTCTAAAGATACTAAAACAGTAACGGATTATACCGCTAAAAATGAACAAGAAATAAAGGATTACCTCGCCAAAAATAATTTAACCGCTCAAAGAAGCACTTCAGGTTTGTATTATATCATTAATGAACAAGGAACGGGAACACAACCTACTGCAGCATCTAATGTAACGGTAGCATACAAAGGATATTTTACCAACGGAAATGTATTTGACCAAAGTAAAGCCGAAGGAATCTCTTTTGGATTAAATCAAGTTATTAAAGGATGGACAGAAGGTATTCCGTATTTTAAAGCAGGTGGTAGTGGCGTTCTTTTAGTTCCCGCTCATTTGGGTTATGGAAGCTACAATTACGGTCCAATTCCCGGAGGATCAGTTCTTATTTTTGATGTAAAATTAATTTCAGTCAATTAATAATCAAACTAAAAAACACACTAAAGTCACAACCAGAATTTTGTTGTGGCTTTTTTTGTGCTTAGATTTATATTGCCCTTTTGAGCTTTAATATGCAACATAGTTTCAATAACTCTGTCCAAGTTCTAACAATTATTTTTATGCTTTTTCAAATAAAATCCTATTTACAATTCCTTTGGCACTCCAAAAACGAACACGGAGTGCATTCGCCTTTTGTTTTTTCTTTAGTCACAAAATGTTTTTATGACAAAAAAAACAAACCCGAATATACCTTAATAAAAGACTACCGAAAAGCATTATTAGAAAACAAAAACACTATCGATGTTACTGATTTTGGAGCCGGTTCAAGAGTTTTCAAATCCAACAAAAGGCAGATTTCAAGAATTGCAAAAACAGCTGGTATTTCGTCAAAACGAGCCGAATTATTATTTCGAATAACACAGTATTTTCAGCCAAAATCAATTTTAGAAATCGGTACTTCCTTAGGACTAGCTACTTCATCTCTAGCTTTAGGCAATCCAAAGGCCAAGCTAACGACTCTAGAGGGCTGTCCCGAAACTTCAAAAATAGCCAAAGAGCAATTTCAACAATTCAACTTTAACACAATTGAATCAATTACTAGTCAATTTGAATCTTTCTTAAATGCTGATAATCTCTATTTAAAAAACTATAACCTCATCTACTTTGATGGCAATCATTGTAAAGAAGCAACTTTGACTTACTTTGAACAATTATTACCAACCATAAACAATGAAACCCTTTGGATTTTTGACGATATTCATTGGTCATCAGCTATGGAAGAAGCTTGGGAACAAATAAAAGAACACCCAAAGGTTCGAGTTACAATAGACACCTTTCAGTGGGGATTAGTTTTTTTTAGAGAAGAACAAGCCAAAGAGCATTTTACAATTCGCTTATAAAAAATTAAAATTACGATAAAGTTGTAACGGAAATCAAATTCGGTCAACTAATAAAAATCTATTTCGTATTTTTAAAATCGAATTTAAAACAACATTAATCTTTATTCAATAGTCGATGGCAGAATCACTAATTAAAATAACCAATATTAAACGAAATTTTTCATTGGGCAACGAAACCGTTTATGTACTAAAAGGAATTGATTTAGAAATAAAAAAAGGAGAATACGTTGCTTTAATGGGACCATCTGGCTCTGGAAAATCAACATTGATGAATCTTTTAGGCTGTTTAGACACCCCAACTTCTGGCAATTACATCCTTAACGGAAAAGATGTTAGTAAAATGAAAGATGATGAATTGGCCGAAATTAGAAACAAAGAAATTGGCTTCGTTTTTCAAACTTTTAACCTTTTGCCAAGAACAACCGCACTAGACAATGTAGCACTACCAATGATTTATGCTGGTTACTCAAAATCAGAACGTGTAGCAAGAGCCACTGATGTCCTTCAACAAGTAAATCTAGCCGATAGAATGGACCATCAACCCAACCAACTTTCGGGAGGTCAACGTCAGCGTGTTGCTATCGCCAGAGCATTAGTAAATAAACCCTCTATCATTCTTGCAGATGAGCCAACAGGAAATCTGGACAGTAAAACTTCTGTTGAAATTATGAAGTTATTTGGCGACATTCACGCACAAGGAAATACTGTTATCTTAGTTACGCACGAGGAAGATATTGCTGCTTATGCACACCGTGTAATTCGTTTACGAGATGGATTAATCGAAACAGATACTACAAAATAATTTACATTAACCAAGACTATCAATATGTTCAAAAAACCAATTTTATCTTTATTATTCTTATGCTCAATTTCGACTGTTGTAGCACAAGATCCTATTGAATGGAAAGAAGCTTCAAGTAAAGGATATACTTACAAGTATGTCACTAATGACGCTACAAAAGCCCGTTTCTATACTTTAAAAAACGGCTTAACTGTAATCTTAAGTCCTACTAAAAAAGACCCTCGTATTCAGGCTTACATCGCTATTAAAGCAGGAAGCAAAACCGATCCCTCTACCAATACTGGATTAGCTCATTATTTGGAGCACATGCTTTTTAAAGGAACGGATAAATACGGAACCTTGGATTGGGCTAAAGAAAAAGTAGAATTAGATAAAATTGATGCTTTATATGAGCAATTCAACAAATCAAAAGACAGCATCGAAAGAAAAGAAATCTATAAGAAAATCGATCAAACTTCAGGAGTTGCCAGTAAATATGCTATTGCCAATGAGTACGACAAAATGATGTCTGCTATGGGCGCACAAGGCACCAATGCCTTTACTTCTTTTGAGCAAACGGTATATACTGATGATGTTCCTAGCAGTTCTTTGGACAAATACTTAGCCGTACAAGCCGAGCGTTTTAGAAACCCAATTCTAAGAATTTTTCATACCGAACTAGAAGCCGTTTATGAAGAAAAAAACAGGAGTTTAGATAATGATGGTCGTAAAGTTTCGGAAGCTTTATTTTCCAACTTATTCAAAAAACACAATTATGGTTTACAAACCACTATTGGAACAGTTGAGCATTTAAAAAACCCATCCTTAATAGAAATCAGAAAGTATTTTAACAAATACTACGTACCGAATAATATGGGCGTTATCTTGTCAGGTGATTTTAATCCTGATGAGGTAATTGCAAAAATAGACAAGGCTTTTTCTTATATGCAACCTAAAGCAATTGAAAAATATACTTTTGAACCAGAAGCACCAATAACAGCACCAATAACAGTTGAAATTGTTGGCCCAGATGCAGAAAGTTTTGCCATCGGTTACCGTCTTCCTGGTAACAAAGATAAAGATGCCTTATTAGCAAATTTAGTTGGACAAGTGCTTACTAATGGCAAAGCTGGTTTGTTGGATTTAAATTTAGTGAAAAAACAAAAAATGCTTCGTGCAAGTGCTTTTAATTACAGCCTAATAGACTACAGCGCACTTTATTTATCTGCTGCTCCTACTTCTGGTCAAACCTTAGAAGAAGCAAAAGCATTAGTCTTAGCTGAGATTGAAAATTTAAAGAAAGGAAACTTTGATGATGATTTAATTCCTTCAATCATCAATAACATTAAAAAAAGTAAAATCTACGAAACTGAAAAATACGGAGATCGCGCTAGCAATTTAATGAGCAATTTCACTTCAGAATTAGATTGGAGAGATCAAGTTGCCTATGTAAACGATTTGTCAAAATTAAAAAAAGAAGATATTGTAGCCTTTGCTAACAAATATCTTGGAGACAATTATGTAGTCGTTTTCAAAAGAAAAGGAGAAAACAAAAACAAGATTAAAATTGAAAAACCACAAATTACTCCTGTTGAAACCAATGCGGACAAACAATCTGACTTCTTAAAACAAGTCAACGCAATTCCAAGCATTGCTTCAACACCAGTATTTTTGGATTACAACAAAGACATTCAGAAATCTAAAATCGAAAAAGCAGAAGTACTTTATGTTCAAAATAAAGACAACTCTATTTTTAGATTAAAATACCGTTATAAAATCGGTACTTTAAATGACTCAAAACAAGCCTTAGCAACACAATACATTCAATTTTTAGGTACCGATAAAATGAGTACTGAACAAATTTCAAAAGCATTCTATAAAATTGCCTGTAGTTTCAATATCTCAAGTGGTGAAGAATATACCACCGTGAGCATTGAAGGATTACAAGAAAATTTTGAAAAAGCAGTTCAATTGTATGAAGAAGTGATTTCAAATGCCAAAGCTGATGAAAATGCGTTGAAAGCTTTAAAAGCAAGGATTGCAAAATCTAGAAAAGATGTAAAAGCAAACAAAAATGCTATTTTACAAGGACTAACTAGCTATGCTACTTATGGCCCAGTCAATAAATTCAACTCTATTTTAACAACAGCTGAATTAGAATCCTTGACAACAGAAGATTTAATGAGTCGTTTGAAAAATATGAACAATTATGAACAAACAATCATTTATTATGGTCCAGCACCATTAACTACTTTTGTAAATCAATTAAAAGCCCTACACAAAGTTCCAGCAACTTTTACTGCAACACCAGCAGCCAAAGTTTTCAAGCCATTGGTTCAAACTCAAAACCAAGTGTTTTTTACCAATTATGATATGGTACAAGCTGAAACGCGTTGGGTAAGAAATACAGAAACCTATGATGCCAATAAAAATGCAATCATTAATGTATTCAATAACTATTTCGGTGGCGGTATGGGATCAGTGGTTTTTCAAACTATCAGAGAAAGTAAAGCCTTAGCTTATAGCACCTATGGATATTATGTAGAACCTCAAAAGAAAGAAGACAACTATCTTGTTTTGAATTATGTCGGAAGTCAAGCGGACAAATTCAAAGAAGCTACAACAGCGATGAATGAACTTTTAAACAACTTACCTGAATTAAGCGAAAATTTAAATTTAGCCAAAGGTCAAGTTAAAAAAGACATTCAAACCGAGAGAATCACTCAAGACAACATTATCTTTAATTACCTAGCTGCAAAACAATTGGGATTAAAAGACGATATTAGAAAAAAGACATTCTCAACTGTAGATCAAATTTCTATGAATGACCTCAAAACTTTTCACAACAACTTCATAGCCAATAAACCTTACAGTTATGCCATTGTAGCTTCTGAAAGTAAGATTGATATGAATGAAATGAAAAAATTAGGAGAAATAAAGAAAGTATCTTTAGAAGAAATTTTCGGATTCTAATTTTTTTATCCACTAAAGAAAGACTGCTTTTAGCGGTCTTTTTTTATATTTACAGCCATCAACAACCATTGATAAATAAACTAAGAACACTTACCCTAATGAAAGTATATACTAAAACTGGTGACTCAGGAACCACATCCCTATTTGGAGGAACGCGAGTACCAAAAGATCACGCTCGAATTGAAAGCTACGGCACAGTTGATGAGCTGAACTCCTACATTGGCTTGATTCGTGATCAAGAAATGGACAACCATTACAAAAACACACTTATAGAAGTACAAGATCGCTTATTTACCATCGGCGCCATTCTTGCCACTCCACCAGAAAAAGAAGTACTAAAAAACGGTGAGTTACGACTAAAAAACTTAGGCATTACTGATCAAGATATTGAATTCCTTGAAATAGAAATTGACACTATGGAAGCTTTATTGCCACCAATGACGCATTTTGTACTTCCGGGCGGCCATACCACTGTGTCATATTGTCATATTGCGCGTTGTGTATGCCGACGTGCAGAGCGTTTAGCGGTACATTTAAGTCATAACGAGCCAGTAGCTCCAATAGCAATTCAGTACTTAAACCGACTTTCTGACTATCTTTTTGTATTGGCACGAAAGTTGACCCTAGACTTAAACGCTGAGGAAGTAAAATGGATTCCTAGAAAGTAAATCTTTTCCTAAAAAAAACGTTCTTAACTTTACGCAAAAATAAATCACTTTTTACTTGTTTTTTTTCATAAAAAAATTATTTTTGCACAAATTAAATCGACAAAATATGTATTGGACATTAGAATTAGCATCTTATTTAAGTGATGCACCATGGCCTGCTAACAAAGACGAACTTATTGACTACGCTATTAGAGCTGGTGCTCCATTAGAAGTAGTAGAAAACCTTCAATCTATTGAAGATGAAGGCGAGATATATGAATCAATGGAAGAAATTTGGCCAGATTATCCAACTGACGAAGATTATCTTTGGAACGAGGATGAGTATTAAAAAGTAACCCAAGAAAAAGTCTCAAAAAAGAGGCTTTTTTTTTGTTATAAATAACACAAAATATAAAACAGAAATACAACTAAATCATGAGTTTCATAAACAGCATACTAAAAGTATTTGTAGGCGATAAGTCTCAAAAAGACGTTAAAGCATTACAACCTTATCTAAATAAGATAAAAACTTTTGAAGCACCTTTACAAGCGTTGTCTCACGACGAATTAAGAGCTAAAACTATCTTTTTTAAAGAAAAAATCAAACAAGCAAGAGCTGAAAAAGACGCCAAGATTGCGGCTTTGAAAGATGAAGTAGAAACTATTTCTGATATCGATAAAAGAGAAGATATTTATATCGCTATCGATGCTCTTGAAAAAGAAGCTTATGACATTTCTGAAAAAACCTTAATGGAAATTCTTCCTGAAGCTTTTGCAGTAGTAAAAGAAACAGCAAGAAGATTCAAAGAAAACACAACAATTAGCGTTAATGCTACTCCAAAAGACAGAGAATTATCAGCTACTAAAAGCTATATCAACATTGTGGGCGATACGGCTAATTGGGCTAATTCATGGAATGCCGCTGGTAAAGAAATCACTTGGGACATGATTCACTACGACGTTCAGTTGATTGGTGGTATGGTGTTGCACCAAGGAAAAATTTCTGAGATGCAAACGGGTGAAGGAAAAACTTTGGTTGCTACGCTTCCATTGTATTTGAATGCTTTGACAGGAAATGGAGTACACTTAGTAACGGTAAATGACTACTTAGCAAAACGTGATAGCACATGGAAAGCACCTTTATTCGAATTTCATGGTTTGACTGTTGATTGTATTGACAATCACGAACCCAATTCTGAAGGCAGAAAAAAAGCCTACGATGCAGACATCACTTACGGAACCAATAATGAGTTTGGTTTTGACTACCTAAGAGATAATATGGCACATTCGCCAGAAGATTTAGTGCAACGCAAACACAATTACGCCATAGTCGATGAGGTGGATTCTGTTTTGATTGATGATGCAAGAACTCCATTGATTATTTCTGGCCCAGTTCCTCAAGGAGACCGTCATGAGTTTAATGAATTGAAACCAAAAATTGAAAACCTTGTAAGTTTACAACGTCAATTGGCTAATGGATTTTTGGCAGAAGCTAAAAAACTAATCAAAGAAGGTAACACCAAAGACGGTGGTTTCAATTTATTGAGAGCTTACAGAAGTTTACCAAAAAACAAAGCATTGATTAAGTTTTTGAGTGAAGAAGGTATCAAACAATTGCTTCAAAAAACCGAAAATCAATACATGCAAGACAACAATCGTGAAATGCATGTTGTAGATGAAGCTTTATATTTTGTAATTGAAGAAAAAAACAATCAAGTAGAATTGACAGATAATGGAATTAAATTCCTTTCTGGTGATACAGATGCGGACTTTTTCGTTCTTCCAGACATTGGAACTGAAATTGCTGCTATCGAAAAGCAAAAGCTAGACAAAGATGCTGAAGCGGAAGCTAAAGAAAGATTGTTCCAAGATTTTGGAGTAAAAAGCGAGCGTATCCATACTTTGACGCAATTATTAAAAGCCTATACTCTTTTTGAAAAAGACGTAGAATATGTAATCATGGACAATAAAATCCTTATTGTTGATGAGCAAACAGGGCGTATAATGGACGGACGTCGTTATTCTGACGGATTACACCAAGCCATTGAAGCCAAAGAAAATGTAAAAATTGAAGCAGCCACTCAAACTTTTGCTACTGTTACTTTACAAAACTACTTTAGAATGTATAACAAACTAGGTGGTATGACAGGAACTGCAGTAACAGAAGCTGGCGAGTTATGGCAAATCTACAAATTAGACGTAGTTGAAATTCCTACCAATAGAGGAATGGCTAGAATTGACAAAGACGATTTGATTTACAAAACGACTCGTGAAAAATTCAATGCCGTAATCGAAGATGTTACTGAATTATCTAAAGCTGGAAGACCAGTATTAATTGGAACAACATCAGTAGAGATTTCAGAGTTATTGAGTAGAATGCTTAAAATGCGTGGTGTAACCCACAACGTATTGAATGCGAAAATGCACAAACAAGAGGCTCAAATTGTTGAAGAAGCAGGTAAACCAGGTGTGGTAACTATCGCTACCAACATGGCGGGTCGTGGAACAGATATCAAATTGACCCCAGAAGTAAAAGCAGCTGGTGGATTGGCCATTATCGGAACGGAACGTCACGATTCACGTCGTGTTGACCGTCAGTTACGTGGTCGTGCAGGTCGTCAAGGAGACCCAGGAAGTTCTCAATTCTATGTGTCACTAGAAGACAACTTAATGCGTTTGTTTGGTTCGGAAAGAGTAGCCAAAGTTATGGATAGAATGGGCTTACAAGAAGGAGAAGTGATTCAACATTCTATGATGACCAAATCTATTGAACGTGCACAGAAAAAAGTAGAAGAAAACAACTTTGGAGTTCGTAAACGTTTGTTAGAATATGATGACGTAATGAACGCACAACGTGAAGTGGTGTACAAACGTCGTCGTCATGCTTTATTTGGAGAACGTCTAAAACTAGACATCGCCAATATGTTGTATGACACTTGCGAATTAATTGTTTCAAACAATAAACTAAGCAACGATTTCAAAAACTTCGAATTTGAATTGATTCGTTATTTCTCTATTACATCACCAGTTAGCGAAAGTGATTTTGCCAAACTGAATGAAATGGAATTAACTGGAAAAGTATACAAAGCTACTTTGGATTTTTACACCGAAAAAACAGCAAGAAGTGCTAGAGAGGCCTTCCCTATTATCAAAAGTGTATATGAGGACCCAAACAACCAATTCGAGCGCATTGTAGTTCCTTTCTCTGACGGCATCAAATCCTTGAATGTGGTGACCGATTTGAAAAAAGCTTACGATACTGAAGGAGCGCAATTAGTCGCTGATTTCGAGAAAAACATCACTTTAGCGATTGTAGACGAAGCTTGGAAAAAACATTTACGTAAAATGGACGAATTGAAACAATCGGTTCAATTGGCAGTTCACGAACAAAAAGACCCCTTGCTTATTTACAAGTTAGAAGCCTTCAACTTATTCCGTTCTATGTTGGATAATGTGAATAAAGAAGTGATTTCATTCTTATTTAAAGGTGACTTACCAGCTCAAGAAAATCAAAGAATTCAAGAAGCTAAAGAAGTAGAACGTCCAAAAGACGATTACCAATTGAATAAAGACGAAATCGAGAACAGCGAAAGTATCAATCGCGAGGCAGGACAAACACAAGCCCGTCAAGTGACTGAAACTATTGTTCGCGACCAGCCTAAAATTAATCGTAATGACACTGTAACTATTCAAGAAGTAGCTACTGGCAAAACAGAAACGATGAAATACAAAAAAGCTGAAAGCTTATTGGCAGCTGGAACTTGGGTTTTAGTAAGCTAAACCCAATTTTATATAACAAAACAAAGGCTACCCAAAAGGTAGCCTTTGTTATTTGGTAAAGGTAAAAAGTCAAATTCTAAATTCCAAATTCCAAGGCTAACAGCTAAAAGCCATAAGCCAAATGCTATTTTTTCTCCTCAAAATAACGCGCCTCGATGCGTTTGATGTCTTTGATGGATTTTCGTGCCCAATCGAGTCGTTTTTCTAGAATTTGTGCTTCGGTTAATTGCCAAGGAATATCGGAATTGCGCAAACGATTGGTGAGATTTTGCAAAATAATTGCTGCGGATACTGAAATATTCAAACTTTCGGTAAAACCTACCATAGGAATTTTGAGGAAACCATCGGCTTTTTGCATAATCTCTTCGGATAAACCTTCTTTTTCGGTACCAAAACACAATGCGCTGGGTTTAGAAAAATCAAAATTCTCTAAATCACAATCGTTGGTATGAGGTGTGGTGGCTATGATTTGATAGCCTTTACTTTTTAGGGTGTCGATACAATTGTTTACCGAATCAAATGGAGTAATATCGACCCATTTTTGAGCGCCCATAGCGATTTGTTTGTCGATTCGTTTACCAAAACGCTGCTCGATCACATTCATATTTTGTACCCCAAAAACTTCGCAACTACGCATAACCGCACTAGCATTGTGCATTTGAAACACGTCCTCGACTACCACTGTAAAGTGATTGGTTCTGTTTTTGAGTACTTTTAAGAAATTCTCTTTTCTATTGTCGGTTAAAAATCCTTCTAAATATTCTA
>JACCEA011018283.1_pt1 | contig 13531 bp, 10 predicted proteins | sample 7449851 | NCBI WGS metagenome assembly JACCEA01 (sample SAMN15323453, study PRJNA562643) | freshwater metagenome | isolation source: river surface water | place: USA:Blue River Watershed | collected 2017-08-18 | reverse complement strand
TCCAGTATGGCCGATGGTATGGCAATCGGAATTGGTATTCACGATAGTTCATCGGCACTCGTACCATATTTGAAGTCTTTTGATGAAAAGTTTATTTTGCTTTCAACGGGCACTTGGGCTATTAGCATTAATCCGTTTAATGATGAACCATTGACTAATAACGAGTTACAGAAAGATTGTTTGTGTTTTTTGAACTATGAAGGGCATCCTGTAAAAGCTTCAAGGCTTTTTGCTGGTAACGAACACGAACGCCAAACCAAGCATTTGGCCGAATATTTTGGTAAAGAAGTAGATTACTACAAGCAAGTAAAATACGACCAAGATATGATTTGGTTTTTACGTAATAAATTCAAGCAAGCAACCCCCGATACCGCTGATGTTGGTCTTTTGAAAGATTGCCCGTTTGTGGAGCGAAACCTTAATTTATTTAAGTCTTACGAAGAAGCCTATCATCAATTTATGCTTGATTTGGTGGCTCAGCAGGTTGCATCGCTCAATTTGGTGATGGGTTGGAGTAAACCAAAACAGATTTTTGTTGATGGTGGATTCTCTAAAAATGATATTTACATGAGTCTTTTGGCCGAAACCTATTTCAATAAGCAAGTTTTTGCTTCCGAAATAGCTCAAGCATCGGCTTTGGGAGCTGCATTAGTAATTCATGAACATTGGAACTCTAAGCCTGTTCCGCAGCAGTTGATTGCCTTGAAACGTTATTTCTGATAATATTTTGTTCGAAAACCTAAAAGCTGTATTCTTGAATACAGCTTTTTTTATGTTTCTCAGTTAATATATTCTTGAACTATATTCGCAGAAAGAGTCTTTTGTATGAAAAGACAATAGCATGCAAGAAAAGAAAAAAATACTGGCAATTTCGGGTAGTACACGAAAAGACTCTACGAATCATAAAATTTTGAAAATAATAGCCGAATTAGTGAGCAATAAGGTTGAAGTAAAGTTCTTTGATGGTTTATCAACGCTTCCATATTTCAACCCCGACTTAGATAAGGCTAATGCTTTACCCAAAGAAATAGAAGTCTTTAGAAATCAAATCTCAGAATCAGATGGTATCATTATTTGTACTCCCGAATATATTTTTAGTTTGCCAGGTAGCCTAAAAAATGCCCTTGAATGGTGCGTTTCGACAACCGTTTTCTCTGAGAAAAAAGTAGCTCTTATTACGGCATCTGCATCTGGTCAGAAAGGCCACCAAGAATTGAATTTAATTATGAAAACACTTGGCACAGTTTTTAATGATGAAACCTCAATTTTGATTAGTGGTATAAGAGGAAAAATTGGTGATGATGGCAAAATTATCCACGAAGAAACATTGGCTGACATAATCAATTTAGTTAAAAAACTACTTGAAAGTTTGACTACGGGTGATAGCTAAAGAGTATTTTTATGTTTGTTGATTTTTAAATAATTGACTGTTAGATAGTTATGGTAAAAAAGATACTTAGTATAAATGTCTTTTTATATTTGTTCTACCGTAACCCTTAAAATATATACTTAACATTTGAAAACGCTCAGTTTTGTTAGCCACAAAGGTGGCGTCGAAAAAACAACTTCTGTTCAAAACGTTGGCGTAAACTTACATCGTCTTACCAAACGTAAATTGTTGTTTACAATAAAACTTTTGATAAAGTATTTGTATCGATAAAGGTCCGTGATTTGCTCTTCGTCTATAAAGGCCTTCAAATCTTTTAGTTTTTGTTAACCAACTTCCTATAATTTGCCCGCACTTACAGCTCAGTGGTGTTTTGCAAAATATTACCCAAAGCTAAAATGCCGATTGGGTGTCGATTTGGTGAAATCAACAAAAAAAACAGTTCAATGAACAATTTTTAGATACTTATTTTCGTGATAATATAGCCATTCCCGAAGCCGAAGCCAGTGGCAAGGCTGTCTTCTTGTATGACCCCGAATCAAATGGTTCCCTTGATTATTATAAACTTACTCGTGGATTGATAAATAAACACTTTACCCAAAATTTGGTGGAGTAGCTAATGCGAGCATAGTTAGAATCTATATAAATTATTCAAGAAATATTACTTTTTTTATAAAAAATTGTAAAAATAAATTGTTTTTAATTAGATTTGTTTTTACCTAAACCTATTACCACTAAATGCAACCCGCAAAGTACGCTAAAGTAAAGTTTCTGAATAGAGACAAATCCTTATTTTTTTCAGCTCTTCGTGAAAACATTGATTCTTATTTTGAAACTAATAACATTGAAAAAACAGGCGGTTCGAGTTTACTTTTCAAGGCCGTTTTCATGTTGAGTCTTTATCTGATTCCCTTCGCTCTTATTCTGACTGGTCAATTCTCTAATCTGCAAATGCTCGGACTAACTATTCTTATGGGACTGGGTGTAGCAGGTGTAGGTATGTCAGTCATGCACGATGCCATTCATGGCTCTTTTTCATCGTCTACTAAAGTAAATAAGTTTTTTGGAGCATCAATTTATCTGCTTGGTGGTAATGTTTATAATTGGGATGTGCAGCATAACAAACTGCATCATACATATACCAATTTACATGATATAGACGAAGACATCACAGGTAAGTTCATGTTGCGTTTGTCGTGTGGTGATAAATTAAAAGCTTTTCATCGCTTTCAGCATATTTATGCCTTTTTTTTGTATAGTCTCATGACCATTTCTTTTTTGTGGAAAGACTTCAAAGAGATTTCATTATACAATAAAATGGCTGAAACTGGTTTAGTGAAACCTTTCCCGAAGAAAGAGTTGTTTACTTTAATTGTGAGTAAAATAGCTTATGCTTTATTTATTTTCGCTTTACCAATGCTTTTACTTGATATTACCTTTGGGCAATGGTTTATTGGATTTATGGCCATGCATTGTACAGCAGGTATTATTTTAAGCACAGTTTTTCAGTTGGCACACGTGGTAGAAGGTGCAGCCCAACCTACGGTTGATGATAGAGGAAATATAGAAAATGCTTGGGCAATTCATCAACTCAATACCACTGCTAATTTTGCAGGTAGTAATAAAGTATTCTCGTGGTACATTGGAGGGCTCGATTACCAAGTTGAGCATCATTTATTTCCGAATATATCGCACATTCATTATCCAGCCATTGCTTCAATCGTAAAAGCTACTGCCGAGGATTTTGGCATTGTTTATAATAACAAACATTCGTTTATCAAGGGCTTACAGTCGCATATCAGAATGTTACATAATTTAGGACACGGAGTTGCTTGATATGGGTAAAGAAAGTTTGATAAATTTTATTCAAAAAATCTTACCAATGCCTGCCGATAAAGCGGTGTTGATTTCGACTTTCTTTAAGCCTAAATACTACTCCAAGAATAACTTTTTATTAAAAGAAGGAAAGATTTGCACAGAATCTCATTTTATAGAATCTGGATTTTTGCGTTCGTATGTGGTGGATGTTGATGGCAATGAGGTTACTACTGATTTCTATGGTAGTGATATATTTGCTAATGACTTCTTATCGTTTTTTAAAAGAATTCCCTCCAACGAAAATATACAAGTCTTAGCAGATTGCCAGACTTGGGTGATTACCTACGAAGACTTACAAACCTGTTTTCATACGATTCCTGAATTTAGAGAGTTTGGGCGGATGATGCTCATCAATAACTATTCAAGACTGCAAGAGCGGATGCTCGGCATGATTCAACTCACTGCCGAGCAACGCTACGAGAAATTGATAACTTCGCATACTGAAGTTTTTCAGAAGGCTCCACTCAAATATATTGCTTCTTATTTAGGTGTTACCGATACCTCACTAAGTAGAATTCGTAAAGAAATTGCACGTAGTAGATGATATTACGTTACTGCTTTTTATTTACTATAAAATATTGATAGTCAAAAGATTAGTTATTATTTTAACCAACTAATAATACCCGAATATCCAGTAGCCAATTCCCAATCACAATAATGTACTTGGGTCGAGTAGATTGTTTTTGATTGAAAAAACTACCAATCCTGCGGTATTTCGCATACCTGTTTTTTCGAGTAAGTTATTGCGATGTCCATCGACCGTGCGAACACTGATAAAGAGTTTATTGGCTATTTCCTGGGCCGTATATTGCTTACAAATCAAATCAAGTACATCAAGTTCTCGTTGGGTCAGGGTAGAAGGGATATCATCTTGAATTAGCAAACGGGGTTTTTTGCCAGTTAGCCTATTTTTCATGGCGGCCAAGAATGCTTCATTGAAATAAAAATCTTTTTCAATAACTGCCCAAATGGCTTTCTCTACTTCAGCAGGTTCTACGTTTTTGAATAAATAGGCATTTACGCCTAATTCCATAAGGTGTGTTACGAAACGGTCTTCACTATACACCGACAAAATAATAACTTTGATGTTTGGAAATTTCTGATGGAGAATCTTAGTAGTATCAACTCCATTGAGTTCGGGCATTGAAAGGTCGAGAAGCACGATGTCTGGTTTGATTTCGGCCGCCTCAATGGCCTCAATGAGGGCTTTTCCGTTATCAACTTCAAGGATAATCTTAATGTTCTCAAATGAGTTAACGATTGAAATCATACCTTTGCGAAACAACACTTGGTCGTCTGCAATGGCAACGTTGATAGTTTTCATGGGGACTATTGTTTTTATTGGCTGAATTAAGCTTGTTAAATTAGGAACCACGGATTAGTTTAGTAATCCTCAAGTTAATGGAATGCTAATATCAAGTTTTAGACCCTCGTTAGGTCTTGTTTCAAATTTTGTTGTACCGTTTAACATTTTGGTTCGAGTTTCTATATTTTTTAGACCCAAACTGCGTTTTTGATAAGCTTCAGCAAAATCGAAGCCTTTACCATTATCTTTATATTCTATTTCGAGGGTATTATTATCAATTTTTAGTGTGAGCAAAACTGTTGCTGCTTCTGAGTGTTTGACGGCATTATTGAGAAGTTCTTGAATCAAGCGATACACCACTAAACTTATTTTATTGTCAACAGGTGGAAGATTATCGGCTTTCAGAAAGATAGTAATTTCTGCAAGTTCCATTGTTTTCTCGCACAAACCCTCTACCGAATACGCAAGTCCAAATTCTTCTAATCCTTGTGGTAATAAATCGTTTGAGATACGTCTAACATTATCTATTGTATTATCAATCAATATTTTAGATTTTGAACTGATATTGTCAATGATGTTGTTTTCAGAGGGATTTATATGAATTTGGCCAACTAAAAGCCTTAGAGCTGATAAAGAAGCTCCTACTTCATCATGTAGGTCACGTGCGAGCCTTTTTCGTTCGGTTTCAATAGCTTCAAGCGTACCGTGGTAGAGCTCACGTTGATGTTTTGCTTCAGCTTCTTTGAAGGCAAGGTCTTGTCTAATAATTCGACGCTGATACAACAAGATAAACCCTACAACCCCAGATGCTAAGAGCATCATAGCAATCGTTCCACCAAAAAGTAAAATATATAAATCTACCGGCGATGACTGTGCCATAGGCCAATTCCTAAAAATATGTGTAAGATTAACATTAAAAATGCGTGCATACCCCATGCAAGCGACAGCAAATAATTATCTCCTTTGATGAAATTACTCAGAATAAAGACAAAAAGACTTCCTGCAAAATAAAACAAAAAACCTGAATTAATCCAAAAAATTGGTTGTTTTGTTGGTTCACGGGTATCTAATTCTATCAACATTTTATAAAAGCAAAGTAATGATAGTAGAATAATAATTATGGCCTCCAGTCCACTGGCATAAGTATTGAAATTGAAGATGCCTTGTATGAAAATAGCATTGATAATAGCTAATATTATAAAGCCACTAATTGTATAAGGCATTATTTTACGATGGAAGAAATTTCCAAAAAAATGATGATAAAACAAGCCAATAAATAGAAACTCTAAGACGGTGTAAAGGTGTAAACCTGGTAGTGTATTGAGTTTGGGATAGAAGTGAGAAATAGTACGTGTAGATAATTCAGAAAAAGCTCCTAATAGAAGAAAATACCATACAAAATTTAATTCATTTTTTATGTATTTATATCTGATTAGAGCTATTGTTACTGTAAATATCAGTACGTATTGTACGTAATCAAGCAGCCATATTAATATTGAATTTACCATCGGAATGTAGGTATTAAGCAAGTATTGGGCGTTACATTCCAATACTTGCTTTTTTAGAATTGAGCAGATTTATTACTCACCTGGATAGGGTGGAACAGGGTGACTATAATCATAAATTTCATCACCTTCTTCGACGAGTTTAATTTTCTTAGGATTTTCATCGTCTATTATCAAATTTGCATTTGACATCATCACACATCCGTAAAGTTGTCCTTTTTCGCCAATATTGTCTAAATATTTCATTCCCAAAGTAAACTTTATGTATTCTTTATCTTGATTTTTATCTAAGACAATTTGAATCTCATCGCGGTGGAAGTAAAAAGCTGTAAAGTCTTCTGGCTTGAAATGTTTATTATATAGGTAGTTTTCAGCGTAATTTTTTGCCAATTCAGGGTCTATTGGCTCATCGTAAATGGGAGGCTTTTGCTGTGACATAGTATGTGATTTTTTTATTAGAGTGAAACAATACAAATATAGATTTTTTTGGTAGTCCTAAAATACGTAAAAATACCCGTTTTGGCAAATAGGCGTTTATACCCTTATTCTTGAATTTGATTATTAATTACTTTGTAACAAGAAAATTTAGTAAAACTTGAAATAAACAAACTCTTAATTTAGGCTTATCTATTACATTCTATAATACCTAAACTATTATATTCTACTATGAAAACATATCCTTATAAAAGCCTTGTATTCAAGGGTGGAGGCGTAAAAGGAATTGCCTATGTAGGAGCACTAAAAGCCCTCGAAGAAGCAAATATAATGACACAAGTGAGTCGTTTTGCGGGAACATCAGCAGGGGCAATTACTGCTGCGTTGGCTGCTTGCCGAATAAGCTCTGATGCACTAAAATCATTTCTGGGTACAACAAATTATAATGATTTTAAAGATGAGGGGGGCGTTTTTAACTTCTTGAATGACCTCGCCAACCATTTTGGGCCTTATGAGGGAGATTATTTTTTAGACAATTGGTTTAAGGTTTTTCTTAAAAATCAGGATATTGACCCTGACATTACTTTCCAAGGCGTAAATGATAAATTTGGTACAACTTTAAAAGTGTTTTCAACAGACTTAAACTTACAGCAGATTCAAGTTTTTTCAGTAAAAACTACGCCTGATGTGAAGATTGCCGAAGCTGTACGAGCCTCAATGTCGATTCCGTTGTTTTTTAAAGCTTGGCAGTTTCCCGACGGAAATCCTTATGACCAGATTTTTGTCGATGGTGGAGTAATGTATAATTATCCGATTGATACTTTTGATTCAGTAGATTTACCCGATACAACGCTTGGTTTTTTCTTGACAGATTTGAATCCTAACGCTGATAAAGCCAATGACCTAACATTTGGTATTTCGCATCTCGAATTATACATTAAGTCTGTTTTTGAGTCGTTGATGAACTCTCAAGATGTTATGGTAAATGAAAATAAATTTGAAGAATCTCGAACCATTAAGATTGATGATTTAGGTATTGCTGCAACTGATTTCGGGATTACCCCAGCTCAAGCCCAACAGTTGTACGATTCTGGACTGAAAGCGACTCAAGATTTTTTGAATAAAATTAGTTAAAATGTTTTTGGGTTAATATACTAAAAAGGCCACTTTTGATAATTAAAGTGGCCTTTTTTTATTTTTTATATGAAATCAATGGCCTTTTCCGCCACCTTTTACTACTTCTTTATCAAAGTCAATTCCTTGTTTACGCAAAACTCCTTGTACAACAATTCCAAAAATAAACAAGTAAACAAAACAACCCGCCGCTAAAAGGTATGATTGCTGAATACCGAAAGAATCAGCAACTTTTCCTTGTACAACAGGAATAATGGAGCCTCCAAGAATCATCATAATCAAGAAAGCTGCTCCTTGATTGGTGAATTTGCCGAGTCCTGCGGTACCGAGTGAGAAGATACTTGGCCACAAAACCGAGCAGAATAAACCTCCCGAAATAAGAGAGAAAAGAGCTACTTTTCCAGTGGTCATTACCCCGATAACCGACATAATTGCACCGAGTGCCGTGAATATCAATAATAAACGTACGGGTTTTTCTTGGCTCGCAAAGTACGCTAAAATCATGATTGCTACACATGCAGCATAAGGTAGTAAATCGCTTACATCGCCACTATACAATGAATTAACAATCAATACAATTGCAAATGCCACAAATGGGACAATAACAGTAAGGATTTTCTTCATTGATTCTGATGGATTGAAGTTACCGATTGAGGCTGTCCAACGGCCAATCATCATACTTCCCCAGAATAATGAAACAAATTTTGAAATTTGTGAAGAATCTAAATTTTGGGTTTCTTTCAAATATTCGCCAAGGTTTGAGCCAATCGTTACTTCAACACCCACATAAACAAAGATGGCGGTCATACCCAAAACTGCTTGTGGATAGCTAAGTACCGAACCAGCATTTTGCACTGCTCCTGATTTTCCTGCCAACGAGTAAATCATGTAACCAATCATCAACACTACCACGAGTACAAAGGTAAATGTGATGGCTATTTCGATTGAAAAAGCAACTGCAACCCCTACACACAAGACCAAAAATGCCAATGGAAGCCCGATTACGATATTACTCACTTGAACGTCTTCGTCGTTTTTGATGCGAGGAAGTTTAGAAACCCAGAAAAACAGAGCCATCAAAGCAAACAAAACACCTAAGATAAGATATGGCACTTTTACATCTTCGATTGAAGCATTTGCTGCGGCATCTTTTGATATCGAGCCGAAAATTGCATAAGAAACCAAAGCTGGCCCGATTGTTCCTCCTAAGTTATTGACTGCACCGCCTAAATTAATACGTTGAGCCCCTGTTTCTGGCGGCCCAAGTGCAATCATAAAAGGTTGAGTAGCAGTTTGTTGTAATGAAAAACCTAAGCCTACAATAAACAACCCCGAAAGAAGTAAGTTATAGGAAGCAGTTTGGGCAGCAGGATAAAACAGGAGCGTACCTACGGCCGAAATCAAAAGACCGATAACGATACCATTTTTGTAGCCGATTTTATTGAGAATATCGCCACCCATGATGCGTGAAAATATCAAATAAAGTACCGAACCAATGAAGTATGCAGCATAAAATGCAAAGTCAACGAGTTGGGCTTGTGTCTGTGTAAGTGTGAATTTTTCTTTGAATAAAGGTATTAAAATTCCGTTTGATGCAGCCACAAAGCTCCAGAAGAACCAAACGGTCATGAGGGTGTAAAGATGAGAACGATTATTTTGCATAAGTAGTAAGGTTAAAATGGAATTGCAAATAAGTAAATATATACTCTATTTCCAAAAGTATTTGTTGGGTACAATGACAAACAACCGCATACTCATAGATATTGATAAAGCCTTGGGTATTGAAATGAATTATCTATCAATTTCAGTTCTAATTTTAATTGCTGGTTTTTCTTTATGTACCAAAGGAGTCTATCACAATAAGTCTTTATATTTTGCAAGACTCAAACGTTATTGAGTTTGTTCATATTTAACACTACCATTAAGTAAATATGTAACTTAGTTTACGACAATTTGAATCAACCTGTTTAATTTTGGCATAAATTAAGATAGTGTTCACTTGATTGAACTCCAAATAGCCAATATTACTATGAAGAATATTTTTTTTCTATTTTTTTCTGTGATGCACTTGATGGCTTTTAGTCAGCAAAAACCATCAAATATCCTTACAGGGACACTCGTTAGGGTATCTCCAAAATTAAAAGATATTAAAGCTCCTGAGCCAATTAATACCAAGAAAAAACTCGATAGAAACCCGAAATATCAAGAATTACGAGCGAAAATCAATAAAAGAGTAAGGTTCCCTGTTGAAAACCCATTAGCAAATAGTGCTGATGAGGTACTTCAAAAATCAACTAAGGCTTTGAGTAATAATTTAAGAACCAATACTCTGATTACTTCTTTTGATGGAGCTGGAGTTTCAGATAATGTTGCGGTTGGATTTGGTTTGTTATCTCCGCCTGACCCCGTTTTGAGTGTAGGGCCTAATCATGTGGTGCAGATGATAAATTTAGTGCATAAAGTATATGATAAATCGGGTAATTTATTGCTTGGTCCATTGAAGTTTAGCCAAATAGCTTCTACTTCAACTGATGACGGCGACCCAATTACACTTTACGACCACATTGCCGACCGTTGGATTTTACTACAATTCAGTAGTTTGTTTACTGCTGGTAGAGAATCTTTGATTTTTTGTGTTTCGCAAACCAATGACCCAACAGGGGCCTATAATATATACGAGTTTCAAACTACTGGCGTGTTTCCCGATTATCCACACGTAGGTATTTGGAATAATAGTTATATAGTTACCACTCATAATTTTAATGTTTCAGGAACAGCCTATGTTGGGCAAGGTTTTTGGGCATTTGATAGAAATAAGATGGTCAATGGTGAAGCTACTGCCACAGCAGTGGCATTTAATGACCCTTCGAGTGGAGGTTTTTTGCCTGTTAGTTTAGAAGGTTTTAAGATGCCTGAGTCTGACTCAAAACCAACATTTGTAACCTACAATGCTGATGAATTTGGCGGTGTTGATGAATTACAAATTCGTACACTGAATCTTGATTTTAATAATCCTGCCAATTCGACACTCAATAGCTTAACAACGGTACCCGTAGCTGCTTTTGATGGAAGAGCTCCCTCATCAAATCCTATCGAACAACAAGGTACAACTGCCATGTTAGATGCTATCGCTGACCGCATGATGAGTCGGATTGTTTATCGAAGATTTGATAATTATGAGTCATTGGTAATGAATTATCCAGTAAATGTCAGCGGTACGAGTCCAACTTCGGCTGCTACTTATCAGGCCTCAACCCGATGGTATGAGCTTACGAGAGCTACCCCGACAAGCCCGTGGACTGTTAATCAGCAATCAACCTATTCACCAACAGCTATTAGTGGTTCAACTGGTATAAATCGCTGGATGGGCAGTGTAGGAATTGACCAAAGAGGGAATATCGCATTAGCTTATAGTAGGTCGAGTTCAACCAATTACCCCGATATTTACTATGCTGAAAGAAAGAAGTCAGACCCAGTTGGAACACTCGGAGCTGAACAATTATTTCATGCTTCGGGTGGTTCGCAAACAAGTAGTTCTGGGCGATGGGGTGATTATTCTGCTATGACAACTGACCCATCAGATGAAGAAACGCTTTGGTTTACCGCCGAGTATTACGCTGCTACCGCAACTGTTGATTTTAAGACTCGTATAGGGAGTTTTAAAGTAAACGACCCCGTAACAACGCCAACAGTACATTTTAAATTTGGAGGAACAATAGCTCGTCAGAAAGAGTCGATTATTCCAATAAATACCCGATATTATAAAGATTATCCGATTACAATAGTTGTAGACCAAGCACCTTCACAACCCGTGAATGTAAATATCATCAAAACAGGTACGGCCACCGAAGGTGTTGATTATGATTTACTCAATATTTCTCCAATTACATTAAATGCCTCCAACTTATCACAATCATTCACTTTGCGTGTTTATGATGACTCATTTAATGAGCCAGACGAGTTTATAGATTTATCTTACACACTCAATGTAAACGCTGGGAACGCAGTGGCAGGCACATATAATCAAAAACATCGAATAACAATTATCGGAACTACAAGTTGCCCTTCTGCTAATATTTCGGTAAGCCGTCCAACTACATTTTGTGAAGGCGACTCTGCTGTTTTAGTAGCAAATGTTGGGGTTGATAATACATATCAATGGTATAAAAATGATGTACTTATCTCGGGGGCAACTCAATCAGAATATATTACTAAAACATCTGGCAATTTTAAAGTTGCAGTGAGTCGATTGGGTTGTACTATTTCATCTTCGCCTGTGGCAATAAACGTAAAGGTTGGTGCACCTGTTCCAGCAACTATTAGTCGTGCTATCACGGTTGGGACTACTATCACAGCAGGAAATGGTTTACAAGCAAGTGCTGTTTGTCCAGGCTCCAAAACTGAAACATATGCTGGGCCAGTGGTTGGTTATGATGGAGGAACAAAAAGTGGTGCAGACCCTCAAGTTACTATGTCTGGTGTAGGAACAAGTATAGGCAGCACAAAGGTTTCTATCACTTGGAGAAAACGCAGTAGCGGCTCAATAAATGATTGCGGAACTGTTGGTGGCACAGGAAGACCTTACTACGATGAGGTTTCATTTAAAATTCAAGCACCAAATGGTTCTATTATTAACTTGGTTGATACTGATACTTATGGCATTGGTACAACTCCATTGGGTAGTTTAACAACAGTATTTGAAGATGGAGGAACTGCTTTGGGGGCACTGCCTGCCAACGGAACCTTTGCTCCATTACAGTCACTCTCTACATTGAATGGTTCTAATCCTAATGGTACTTGGACTTTAATTGCTGCCGATGCCGCTAATATTGACCCTCTTTGTGTAGAGAGTTTTTCAGTGACGGTTCTTACACCTGGTTCGGGAGCTAACAGTACAATAACATGGTACAGTAGTGCTACTGGAACGACTGCTGTCGGTACAGGTTCAGAGTATATTCCGATAGATACAGCCCCTGGTACCTATATTTATTATGCAGAAGCAAGTTGTAGCGGCCTTGTTGGGTGTGCCACAAGTATCAGAAAACCTGCATCGCTCACTATTTCTCCTCTGAATTGTTTATCAGTTGGTGGTTCGGTAACGTCAAATACAAGCGTATGTACAGGTACTAATTCTGGAACTTTAACCCTAAGTGGACATACTGGAACAATTGTACGTTGGGAATCTTCCACAGATAATTTTGTGAATACAAGTTCAATTAGTAATACAACAACTTCATTAACGTATAGCAATCTTACACAAACAACTAAATATCGAGCAGTTGTGAAAGATGGAGCATGCCCAGAAGTGGTATCTTCAGCTGCCACGATTACAGTTATTACAGTTACTGCAACGGCAAATAATACAGGACCTTATTTAACAGGGCAAACTATCCAGTTAACTGCTACTGGTGGAAGCTCGTACAATTGGACTGGACCTAATGGTTTTTCAAGTACAGTCAACCCAATTAGTCGCACGAATGCTACTCTGGCTATGGCAGGAGTTTATACCGTTTTGGTTACCCAAAATTCATGTACAGCATCTGCTACTACTGCCGTAATTGTAACCGAAAATAATCCTTGTTTATCGCTCGTAGAATATGACTATGTTCAAGCAGGAAACCCTTTTGTTTATAAATTTCCATTGGTAAATAATATGGTGATTGCCGAAGTACCCGAGCAAACTTCAGTTCTGGTTAATCCAATTTGCCCGTCAGTGCCGATTGAAAGTTTCAGAATGAAAATTATGGGTTTACCGTATCTGCACGAGGTAATTGAAAATATACCATTATTTGCCTTGTTTAATAATACAGGAAATGATGTATTAGGAAGAAACCTAAGCCCAGGAAACTACACTCTAACGATAACTGGCTATAGCCAAGATAATGG
>JACCEA010493517.1_pt1 | contig 13533 bp, 6 predicted proteins | sample 7449851 | NCBI WGS metagenome assembly JACCEA01 (sample SAMN15323453, study PRJNA562643) | freshwater metagenome | isolation source: river surface water | place: USA:Blue River Watershed | collected 2017-08-18 | reverse complement strand
TGACTGATCTCTATGTGCGCAACAGTCATGCTGTGCGTGGTGGTGCGATCAGTCTGAGTAGGGGTCATCATTCTTCACTCAGTCAATCAATGATTATGGAAACGATGTCTGTAGAAAATGGTGGCGCCTTATTGGTCGACAGAGTCGTGAACATGCATGTCAATCAAGTCACAGTAAGTATGTCGCAAAGTACAAATGGTTCAGGTGGATGTTTGTCATTGACTAATGTTACGAATATGTTTGCAAGTGATTTGATTTTGTCTCACTCTTACGCTTTGAATGGTGATGGTGGTGGATTGTATGTTTCGAATTCAACTAATGCGGCTCTTCAAAATATTACATGTAACGCGTTAGAAGCATATTCCGGTGGTGCTATGATGATGTACGGTGTGAAAAACGGATCTCTTGTTGGTAGCGCCATTGCCAATTGTAAGGCGGTTCATGGCAATGGTGGCGGTATGTTTATATTTGGAGCTGGTACGCATGAAATGTCGAAAATTACGTTTGTTAATACAACTGCAAATAGAGGAAGTGGTGGAGCCATTAGTGCATCGGCATTTGTTAGTCTCGATTGGAGTCAATTAACTGTCAGTTCTGCTAGTTCGAAAGCGGGAGGTGGTGGAATATCTGCGACATCGGGTCATTCACTAAGCATCCAGAACGCCACATTGACACAAACGGTTTGTACCAGCGGTAACGGTGGTGGTATTGAAGTCGCGTCATTATCTGGAACGGTTACCTTGTCAGAGTTAATTCTTGATTCTCTTCAAGCAGGTGGACAAGGTGGTTGTATGGCATTATCAGATATTACAGAAGAAGGAAATGTAAATGATTGTACTTTAACTCATTGCTCGGCAATTCAAAATGGCGGTGGAATGTATATGTCCGCAAGTGCCACAAACTTAGACAACATTCGAATTACTAATAGTAGTGGTGTTAATGGTGGTGGTATTTATGCTACTGGTTTTGATGGTTATGAGACGGGTTGTTTGCTTTCTAATGTTGCCATTCATGGATGTACTGCCACTTCAAAAGCTAGTGGAACAGGTGGTGGTGCATTATATCTTGACGCATATGTAGAATGTATGTTGTACAATTGGGATGTTCAATCCAATACTGCAACAGAGGGTGGTGGATTATTCCTTATCGATACTACTGAAATAGTTATGGTTGGTGGAAATATCACAGGAAATACTGCTTCCGATTCAGGAGGTGGGATTTCACTTGATACGAATAACAACGGATTTGCCATGATCACTCCTGCTACCTATGAGAATCAAATATTTTTCGATTACTCATATAATTCAAAGCCAACAACAACAGTATTATTCAATAAGACAGTTACCACACCTGGTGTTGATAGTTATTGGTTTACTGTGTATGATATGACTATTACTGTGAATGAAGTGTTAAAGATTTATGTGGATAATGTGTTATACCTCACATATACATCCGCTACCACAACCTATCAACGTTGGGTCAAATTACCAGGTAAAAAAGTGACAATATTGTTTTTATATCAACCTACAACCCCTACAGTCACGTATAATTATAATGGTTGGGATTTATTTTTATATCCAATGTATTGTGGTGAATTAGATAGTACAGATATTGATTATCGTCCTGCTGTGATTAGTAATAATTATGCTACTTTACGTGGTGGTGGATTATATTTTGGTACATCACCAGTATATACTACTATCTACTGTGCAGTATTTGACTCTAATGAAGTTACTCTATCAGGTGGTGGTATTCAGACTCAATTATCTCAGACCTATTTATCAATAGACAATGTGACATTTGTTGGAAATAATGGTGGAACCTATGGTGGTGGATTACAAGTACAAGTCGCTTGTGCCTATATCAATGTGACCAATAGTTTCTTTGTCCGAAATACTGCAAACTATGGTGGAGGGTTAATGCTTGGATCGTACAATGGCTTTTCAACAACAAATGATGGATATATTCAATTAGTTGGTAATTCGTTCTCAGACAATGAAGCTTCGATATCAGGTGGTGCGATATACTTTGCTGAAAATAATTTAGCAAAAATTAAATATAATATATTTAATAATAATAAAGCAATATCAGGCAATGGTGGTGCATGGGTTGCTGCTACAGCAAATACTTTGTCATTTACTCAAAATGTTTATTTAAATAATCAAGCAACAACATGTGGGGGTGCAATGGCTGCGATTCAATTGAATGTGTTGACTCTAGCTCAAGAGTATTTTTATGGCAATCAAGCAACACGAGTCGGTGGGGCAATATGTTTGAAAGGCTCAACAACGACTGTATTCCAAGGATTAACACAGATTCTATCGAGTTATGCATATATGGGAGGAGCCATTGCTGCATTTGATGTCAATTTGTGGGAATTAACGCCAAGTTCAACCAGTTCATTGTATATTGCAAACAACAAGGCAAGTCGTGGATCGGGTTTGTATTGCCATCCACTACTCGGTAGTTCAACGACCAATAGTTTGCATAATATCACATTTGTAAACAATACCGCCACAGCTGGTGGGACTGTTTATTGGTTATATGATGCTACTGCGACTTCAGGATCTACTCAAATGACTTCCGAGCCTCCAGGATTATATTCTTCTAGTAATAAATTTATCAATAATATTGCTGGTTATGGTGTTATCGTTGGAACACAAGCGGTCAAAATAGTAACTCCAAGTTTTTATAATGCCACAGTATTTGGTGCAAGTCTCAGTCCGCCTATTGTAATGGAATTGTACGATTATTATGGTCAATTCATGCCGATTAGTAATGATACGACTGTCGTGCCAACTATTGTCACTACAGACAACTATGATTCAATTAGTAATGCTCAAGTCAAAAGTCATGCTACCGTTCCAAAATGTGAATCTGCTGTGCCTAATTTGCTTGGTAATGACATTATTGGTGTTGAATTTCAAAATGGCTATGCATCATTTTCAGAATTACAAGTTGCATGTTCACCACGTGGTAATCTATCGATCTTATTTGAAGCTCAATTAGGTGTTTCATTAGGATTACCAGCTGCTGATACTCAACCATATTACATCTCTAATGTAACATTGGTTAGTTTTCGTGATTGTATACAAGGTGAGTTTATTGATGGTGGTCAATGTACAGTTTGTCCATATGGTAAATATTCATTTGATAATAAAAATGCTTTATCTTGTGATGATTGTACTCATATAGTTGGTGTTAAACAATGTTATGGTAATCATATTGAAGTAGAACAAGGCTATTGGCGAAGATATCCAACTGCTTCCACTGTATTTCAATGTCCATTAGATCCATCAAGTTGTATCCATGGTAATTATACAGGTAATGCAGTATGTGGAGTAGGATATACTGGACCAATGTGTTCTATTTGTGATACTGGTTATTATCTAAGTGATGTTAAATGTCTACCATGTGGTGGTACTGGTGCAATATCAACAACATTGATTGTCTTGTTAATTGTATGTCCATTACTTGTAATTATTGTATTATTGGGTAGATATTATTATAATCAACAAGCATTAAAGAAAGTAAAATCACTGACTACTACAGCTACTGCAGCAGGTACCGCGGCTAGTCAATCATTAATGGATCAATTATTTACATGGTGGAAAAAGAGTTATTCTGAAATAATGGTTCGTGTTAAAATTATTATATCAACGTTTCAAATTATTACTGTAACTTCTACCGTATTTAAAGTTAGTATGCCACCAGGATTTACTGGATTTGCGAATTCATTTAAAATATTTAATTTAAATTTTTCTAGTTTATTTCCAATTGGTTGTTCAGCTAATTTTAATTTTATGACTTCCTTATTATGGTCAACAATGTCACCAATATTAATAGGTTGTATATTAACAATATTATTTTTAATTGAATATTATTATTTTCGTCGTCAAATACAAGCGGATAAAGGTAGAAAAAAAGGTGCAAAACGTGCCAAATTTGCTGAAGTTCAAATGAAATATATTAATTATTTTTTTTATATTACTTATTTAATTTTACCATCGGTAACAACGACAATATTTCAAATATTTATATGTACTAATTTAGATCCACATAATGAAGATAATAATCCTGATGATTATGTTTTAACCGCTGATATGAGTATATCGTGTACCAGCGATTATTATTATCAATGGGTAGTTTATGCTATATTTATGATAATACTATACCCTGTTGGTATTCCTTCGTTGTATTTGTATGTATTGTATATTAATCGTGAAGAGATTAAACATCGTGATGATCCACCAGTTGTTGCTACTACTCCTACTACTGAAGGTGGTGATGCGAAGACAATCGAAGGTGATAAGAAGGCAGATGCAAAGGATTCAACACCTGGTGATGTTGAGAATCAAGTATCAACAATCAACAAAGAAAAGTCTACTACTGCCTCTTCTAGTACGGAAACTACTTCCTCATCTTCTACTACAACTGCAGTAGTTGCTGGAACTGCTGCTGCTGGAGTTGGAGTAGTTGCTGTTACTGCTGCTGCCACTGTTACTGCAGCAGGAGGTAAACGTAAATTATCATTAAATGCTTCCGCTATATCATTCTTATATTCTGCATATGAACCAGCCTATTGGTATTGGGAAATTGTTGATACTACAAGAAGACTGTTATTGACTGCTATATTAAGCGTGATTTCACCTGGAACATCACGTCAAAATATTATTTCAATCATTCTTGCAGTATTTTATATTCGTTTATATAGTGGTTTTCAACCATATGCATTTTTACGTAATGATATATTAGCTGAAGTTGGACAAGTACAAATATTTTTTACTTTTTTTGTTGCATTAATTGTACAAAATAGTTTATTAACTGATATTTGGGCAACAATTGCTGATGTTTTATTAGTTATGATTAATTTTAGTGTATTGTTAACAACATTTTATTTCCAAATAGTTGTCTATCGCAATGCACAAATTGCTGCTAAAGCTGCCGCTGCTAATAATAATAGTTCGAATGGTACACATGGTAAACCTGGTGATGCATCTGAAGGAAAGGAAAATGAAGGTGAAGATGACGAAGAAGAGGATCCTGATGATGATGAAGAGGATAAAGAACAAATGAAAGATGCTCATCAATCATCAAATCAAAGAAATGTTGATTGGGAAGTGAATCCAATGCAGCATCATGATCAATCGTCACCGCATGAAATTGAGTTGCAATCGTTTAGTAATAATGATTCACCACACAAATAAAACGAAATGAATGCATAAGTAAGTGTGTATGTAAGTGAGTGAATGTGTGAGAATACACCCTTTGTTATGTTTACTTTGATATTGTATACTGTTAAAAGATTAATAAAAAGTTTAATTAATAACCATTTCATTTGGTCTAAGTTTTACCCTCAAAGGGAAGCTTTGTCAAGAGTTTTTATGTGAGTGTCGACAATTAATATTTGTTGCATTTAGGCTTATTAGCTGGTTCAAATGCGTGTTGGTATCCATTTTAGTAGGATTGATGTTATTACGGTAATACCTCATTTTTGTAGTTGTTAATAATGTAGTAGCCAATGGTTTTATGTTGTATAGTGATGGATGTGAATGAATTTGCTCTTATTGATGAATGTTTCCATATTGATATCGTCTGAACTTGTCATTTTGTAATATGATATTGTGCGTATGTAGGTAGGTAGTTGGTCTCAAAGCGTTACCTAGGTATGATACTGCGTATACAATAGTAGTGAACAATTTCCGTAATGATTGCAATTATGGTTCGTAGAGTAGTTCAAGATTGGGACATGTTTTAGGCTGCTCAGAAGCATCACAATAGCAGTACCATAAGTTTTATAAGTACCTAACATTTGTGTAATCCATATTATACAAGTACTCATTTGGTATTGCTGCTTCCGCTCACTCGGCTCTGTCGCTTCCCCAGCACAGCAGCCCCCAGCAGCAGCAGAGCAGCAGAAGCAATCTGCCGCCACGCCAGAGCCGCACCATCATCGCTGCTGGCGCTACGTACCTCTAACAATTAAATTACATATCTTTATGCATCTGCTGTGATGAAAGAACATATATCTCATGTGGTGATAAAATCCATTGTCGTCAAGTGACAGCATAAAGTACTTGGTAGTAAACAAAATGGAAGAATCTCTGTCAGAATTTCGTAAAATCATGACGTTGGATCAGAACAGGTTTGCACCTGGTCCAACAGGATGTGCAGCACAATTAACACCGACTTCTAAATATATTTCTTTAGAAATTTCTTTAAAAGGTGTGAAATGTTTTGAATTATTTGAATGCATTTTGAAAGAATGCATTGAAGAATTACGTAACATTGACATACCTCAGAAAGGAATTACTCCTTCATCACGTGCATTGGTAACTTTTGCATATGCGATTGCAGCATTAAGGACAACAAGTCTTTCAACAGGAAATCCACTTCCTATTTCTATACTTCCTATTTTGCTTGGTCTTCCTGAATGGGTTCTAGCTGCCACACTGAATATGGTCGATTGTTGTATCATGTTTTCCACTCAAGTAGGTTTTTGCCTTCGTTTGGATAATTTTGTCTCTTCCATGTTATCCCAATCATTGATCACTATTGAGGCTGACAATGAATTTGCTCGTCTATGGCAGGAAAGTAACTGTGAGCATGAAAGGGAAAGCGATAGCATTCGTCCTATGTGGTCTCGAGCAATTGGAAACAATGAACGTGCAGTACTTTCACGAAGTTATTTGTTACAAATCTCAGATATTTCTGAAGTTAATGAAGGATGGAGTGATAGAGTTCGTTCTGAAGTTAAATGTGATGAAGTGGAAGAAGATTGCATTCTCTCGGGAGTGAATATCATATTGTCTCGTGCACAATTTGTTTTGCTACTCTTTAAGGCTCCCGTTTAGAAACCAAGTGTTGACAATTTATTGTTAGACAAATAGAGTTGCACAGGGTCATATAGATAGACTCGAGCGATTGTTTCAAGCTGTTGCTGTGACTTCAGTAGAGTTCAGTCGTTGTTTACAGCGTGAGATGTGAATGTCATTACACAGTTTGTATTTCAAATGAATATTTTATTTCTTCTCACATCAGTTGCTCTTATCGCTTTTGTGCAAATGGTACCACTATTGACAGCTATAGCCCTGTAGTTGTATTATTTTCAGTTTATATTTGGAGATTTGAATGAATCGTTCGTTGAAATTTTAGTGGATATCCGTGTATTTAAAGCAGTAGATTAAAATACTCAACTTTTCTCAATTTAATTATTGCAAGATATACTTTCCTAAGCCTTGGAATTAGTTATATAATGGTGATTCCTACAAGGCAAATATAAACAATTCAAAACGAAATAACTGTAACTGCTAATTTTTATGATTGTTATGTTTCTGTGTATTTAATAGTGAATGTTAAGATTCTTACTATTCACAGCTTCTTGTGGCCAACACCATCCGGATAATTCAAATCGATCAAAATCTAAATTAAATACTTCCGATGCAGTCACTACACTTGGATAAGACATACCATTACAATAATAAAATTGTAAATGCCGTAGATTTGGTAATACTCGATGTTCGACGGCGCAATCTGTAAGAAAAGGTAAATCCATTGGATGAAAATCACCACAATGATCAAATGACAATATCTTTAAATGCTCGGATATAGTAATTGGTGGCCATTGCTGTTCAGTAAGGCTTGATGATGTTGCAACATTAAGTGGACGAGGTATTGGAAAGTTTGCAAATAGACTAGTTGAATCCATATACATCCATTTGATACGTAATGCTTCAACATTTGGGAAGATGAGGAATAGCGATAACAAACAAGCAGAGAGACAGTTACCATCATGATACGAGGAACAAACAGGTTTCCATTCCTTGCAATCTACTTCTAATATCTTTGTTGATTCTAACACAGAGAGCAGTTGGCGTGCTTCTTGGATCTGATGCAAGCGTTCTATTACCTCAGGATCCACTTCAGTCTCTGACTCAATAGCTTCATCATCACTAACACTGCTACTCTTTTCTTCATCAGGAGAAAGAGGTAGATAAATTGCTCGAAACAACTTGGATAACTCCAACACATCATCATCAGATACGTCTCTTTCTCGATAGTAGTAAGAGAATGGTAATAATTGCTCACAATTCTTCACATTCAAACGTGTTACTTTCCTGCTAGATGACGATATCTTCTTGCACTTGTCATAAATTCTATCCCCAAATGCTTCTTGAAAGGGGGTCGCATCCGGATCATCGTAATATCCATGACCATAACAGTGTGGCTCGTAGTCGATCACTTGATTAGGTCCACGATCATCATCAAGGTGAGTAGGTGGCACAGTTCGGACATAGTCCTCATTCACACTATGATATTTGGAAGAATCCAACACCAGTGCTCGTATTGCTTCACGTCTCAGAAGAGTCTCGGTCATCTTTTTCTATTGTACAAGTTGTATGACCATATGAGAAATGGAATTCGCTCTCGCGCTCGCCGCCTTTGCTGCCGCCGCCCGCCGCGCTGCCTGCTGCGCTGCGGCGCTGCTGCCCCGGCGGTGGAAGCAGACGCACAGATCAGACGGAACTTTACCGGTTAAGTAAATCGAAACTTTGGCAGCTCGAAACTCCGAAAATCGAAAAAGGTAGCGTTTTCCTGGAAATCGGTTCACGTTGGTGAATTTCTTGAAAAACTGCAAAACAACCGTCAACATCGCCATACATCACCACATTCTTTGAAAAAGATTACTGTGATTCAAATTGTATTATCTTCGTTGGTCAGAGCCAATCTTTCTTGAAAATGCCACCAAGAAATGTTCCAACAGTAATTGAAGTGCGGGGCAGGCAGTTGATTATCTGGGAAGATATCGACAACAAGTTTTTAAGAGCTTGTTTGGCCGAGTTTCTCGCCATGCATCTCTTTGTCCTCTTGTGCTGTGGTTGTGCCATGGTTACCCTCAATATCCCTAACCCAAATTTAATGATGGTAGCTGCATCATTTGGTTTTGGTATTTTGACTCTCGCGCAAATCTTCGGTCCTCTTTCAGGTGGTCACATCAATAGTGCTGTTAGTTTGGGTCTCTTTGTTGCCGGTAGAACTTCCTTCATCAGAACTTTATGTTTCACACTTTCTCAAATGCTTGGATCTGTATTCGGTGCATTGTTTTTGTGGGCTATTTTTGGAAACAATTGGCCAGCTGCAAGAGCTTTTGGATCCAACTCATGGGACGAATCTGTGTTTACTGGAGGACAAGTCTTCTTTGCTGAAATGCTTGGTACTGCCTTGTTGATGTTTAACGTGTTGTCAACTATTGACATTCCAACTGAAGGTGGTGGACCTTTAGGAGTGTATCCAATTGCTATGTCAGTGATGGTTGCTCATTTGTTCTTAATTCCAATCGATGGCTGCTCGATTAACCCAACTAGATCTTTTGGTCCTTCCCTTGTTGCTACTTGGGCTGGCATTTCTGGAACTTACTATCATCAACAAGCCATGTTTTGGTTCGCACCAATGTTTGGAGCTGCAGTTGCTGCCTTTTTCTACGGTAAGCAAGAATGCCACTCCTGATCCTTGTTGTTCTAATGCTTTCCGTTTTATAGAATACGGCTCTTTGAAACCTGAAAACTTTGCTGGTGCTAAAGATATGGACACTGCAATTTTCCAAGCTGGTAAGCGCAAGAAGGGCAAGAAGGGTCATCCTAAGCCGGAAGAAGCAGTACCAGTTGAAAATGTTCAAAACACTGTTGTGAATGAACTTCACGTACAGGCAGTTAAGCAGGTGAGAGAATTTTATCGTGTTCAAGTGAGATGTTGTGAATCTTACTTAATTATTTACATAGAACAACGCCCCACCACCCCGCCCTCAACAAGTCCGACAAGAGACTTACAATCGTCCAAATCCTGCATATGCTCCTCAGGTTGTATCAACAGCTGGAAATTTCGATGATTTTGAAGAGGAAGATCTTGGAGATGAAACTCTTTAAATATATGGTCTTATCTTGGATTTATGTGCTATGTTTAGTGGAAGTAAAAAAGATTTATAAGATTTTTAATGTTTTGTAATAAAAAGAAACGAACGCATTATTTGATGTTATTAAACAAGAACAATTCTATCATGTCACACATTCATATGCTTTGCAGTTGCGGAATGATATGAGTTTTATCCTGGATACTGTTTGTTGGAACTCCGGGTTTGGTTAGCACATAACTCTACAGGGTGTTTTGCTAAGGGGTCCTTTTTATAGAATTTTGTGACTATTCTATACTTCCGGTTAAAAATTACGAACTGACACTTCTGCAAATATCCCCCACTCTCACACCTGATTGATTGATCGCTCTCTATTCAGAAAGAATCAAGAAACATGAGTGGTGAATTTACGGTTCATATCATCCTTAATGGGGTAGATCAAGTGTTGACTTTCACTTTGGGAGGAGCAGTAACATTGGAATGGGTGGAGAACAAGGTGCGAACTACCTTTTGTGTTGTGGGTGGAACTTTATCTTATGGTCAAGATCCCCATCGCATTCAAGTAGTTTCATCGCTTACAGCAGATGGCGAGTACTACTTTCTTCAATTCCAACAAGCCGCACAACCAGTCCCACCATCAGCAGGTAAGTATTGGCTCCCAATGATGTACTGCGAAAGAAAGGGTTACTAACTTCTTCTTTCTGCGGTTATCTTCTCTTGATATATTTTGGTCGCGGTCAAATTTAATCCTCTCCTAATTCGCATCTATTAGCCCCACAAGCAGGTAAGTATTGATTCCCAATGATATATGGTGTATGTGCTGCGAAAGAAAGGATTACTACTAACTTGTGATTCTTTTTTCTTTTTTTAAATCATTATTAACTACTGCTTCTTTTTCTCTGTTTTGTTTGTTTAGAAAATTATGGTACCGTATTGTCAACTACTACAATAATGCAAAATCCTCAGTTGAAAATTGATGGTAATATCATATTCATGCGGGAGCATGATGAGATATCACATTCAGAATTCCGTCGTGCTTGGAGCTTAGACAATGGGCCATTAATTCTTAAGATATGTAAGGAGGAATACTATTCAGCTATTAAATTACAGAGATTATTTCCTGGCTTAAAGCTGAATGAAATTCACCTTGTTAATCTGGAGCCTTGGTGTGGTCATCGCAGAATCAGGCATTTGGGAGCCTTGTCGCCTCGATTTCCTGGTACAATTGCGGAGTTTTGTGGTGAGTCAAGACTTCCTTTGGGTAATTTAGCGATCGTTTTCAACCATATTGAAGTTGCTGTGCGAAGATTGCATTCTGTGGATCTAGTTCATTGTGATATAAAACCGTCGAATATATTTTTGGATAATGGTTGCAATGCGTTCCTTGGTGACTTTGGATCTTTGACTGATATTACATGCTCAGTAAGTTCGTTTTCTCCGAACTTTTGGATTAATGAGATAAATCAATTTCGACACACTGGTGCACATCCTATAATGGATTGGGGTTGTTTTGTGATTACTGGTTTATGTCTGTTGGGTAAATTGAAATTTTCGGAACTACCTTGTGGCTTGAATAAAATTAATCAAATTATAAATATTATCAGGACTTCTGAAACCGATCCTGCTCATTTGCATATAGTTGAAATATTTGATGTTGATGTAATTGAAACCCTTAATAAAAAAGATTTATAAGATTTTTAATGTTTTGCAATAATAAGAAACGAACGCATTATTTGATGTTATTAAACAAGAACGATTCTATCATGTCACACATTCATATGCTTTGCAGTTGCGGAATTATTTGAAAATTTATCCTAATCCATAATGGTGTTGCTTGTTGATGAATCCAGAATGGATATGCTTTCCTTTCTTCCTCTCGTCGGCAGGCGAACCCAGCATCATCTAATATGCGCTGCGCCTGCCCTGCTGCGCTGCTGCTGTGTGCGCTGCTGGGCGGCGGCTGCTGCGGCTGGGTGCCTTCTGCTGCTGCCTCCGTCAATGTAGAGGCACGCCCTCCTGCGCATGTGCTGCTGGTGCGCCTGCTGCCCTGCGCCTGCCGTAATGCGCTTATTACGCCGCCACAGCCACCATTTATTGAAGTCAATCAATGTCTTTTTTACACGGCGTCAACGAAGACGACGGGACCATAAATCAGACTCGCCTGACGGGACTTTGTTTGCAATATTTCAATATCCACGTGGTGGAGTTGGATATGTAATGAACGCATTGTCTCGCGCTAATGGCCCTACTAGCAGAGGTCGAACAAGTTCCAGCAATTATTGCTTTGGGATTGGTAATGGAGGAGCAATCGACATTGTAATTATGTTGATATTGGGAGTGATATCCATTGGTGCATTTACATATACATGGATGGAGCTACAAAATCCTCAGACACCACCTTTATCGGCACTTTGGGCATCATTCACACTGTCGTTCACAACTGCAAGTGAGAATCAAGCTTTATTAACTTCCACTCACGTGACAACGAAAGAAATAGTGAGTGGATATGGTAATAGAAGTAATAAGAAAATCAATAATAACACAATGTCATCTCCGCCGAGAGAGAAGCCTAATGTATCCACCACAACGTATGCATTATTGGGATTAAATCTTTCCAATACTCAACAGACAACCCTTGCCATCCAAGAAGCAGTAACTCGATTCGATCAACTTCTAGATCAGTATGAACAAGAACATAGCATAGAAGCATTACAATCACTTCCTAAGGAGAGTCTATGTCATCGATCGTTTGTATTCCCATCTCGTGACAACTTTGATCATTGTATAAGTGCAGGCAATCGACTAGGTGCCTTTGTGAACGATTTTGCTTGGGCGATAGTCTTAAACAGGACAATAGTTCTCCCATGGTCACGAAGGCATTGCTTCCATATACTACAACTTCGTGACTGGGTGGTGACTATCGACCAACTAATTCGACTAAAGGCAGCAGCAGGATGTCCTTTGAAAAGACCAACTCCTTCTTTAAACAATTCTATCGATAATCTCACAATGGATGGTTCTCGAAATGACGCAGTATTTGCAAGTCATCCCTGGACATGGAATCATTTGAGTCAATTCATTGGTGGTCAACCTCATGCCAATATACCAATAGCATGTTGTGATCTACAAGCTCTCCGATTTAACCCCTTCAATAGTAATACCTCCCTCCCTTTTATTACCTTCCGCTCATGGTACTTTCCTATTTATGATTCACTCTTTTATGTAAATATTAATACAAATTATACTATATTGTCAATAGAAGCACAATGGAGAATAAAAATTCTGTTCAATGCAGTATTTGGTCAATTTTTATCATTTGGTAAACTAGCTGATCGATTATTCTCATTTTCTGTGGATTCTGTTCATAATGTACAAACTCATATTATTCGATCTATATCATATCATACTCTATATCGTTTTAGTTATAACTATTCTAACATCATATTGAATCAACACTTCAGCAACATACAATCATCCAATTCTACTACTATTACGGGCGACGATACCCAGTCCCTCAATTCTAACATCACGCATAATTCACTTATTATTGGATTACATCTACGACATCAAAATCAAAATAATGATTATGAAGAAGAGTTTGATCATTGTTCTATTCAATGTGTATC
>JACCEA010883880.1_pt1 | contig 13538 bp, 10 predicted proteins | sample 7449851 | NCBI WGS metagenome assembly JACCEA01 (sample SAMN15323453, study PRJNA562643) | freshwater metagenome | isolation source: river surface water | place: USA:Blue River Watershed | collected 2017-08-18 | reverse complement strand
CTCCGTAGTTGGTCGCAGGGCTCTGACCGTCAGAGCTTGGAACTGCTTCAACATGGAGCTCAATGTAGAAATTGGAGCCCTACAGGAGGCCGCCACCAAGATGACAAATCGGTCATCTTCAAGGGCCCGCCTACCCATCCCAAGGGCTTTGAGACCCGAGCCAAGTGGACTGCTGCCTCGACGCTCGCGGTTCAAGTATTGGGGCACCGGCGAAAAGACGAGGCTCCCTGACCAGAGCCATGGCGCAACTCAGCGGGGCCTAGTGCTTGTGAACCCCATGGACGTGGCTCTGCTTCGCTCTGGACTTGGGGACTCCCGAGTCTTCACTCTCTCCGAGCCCGCGCATGATCCCGCAAGCGGCCACCGTCTGTGGTTGGGCGCACTGCTCACGCAAGAGCTTGAGCGCTTTTTCCAGGGCCTTCAGCTCCCCAATCCTGGCGCTCACGTGCTCGATGTGCGCATCGAGGATGCCGTTCACGCCGTCGCAGCTTTGCGCAGGTCGATCTGCGATCAGCAAGAGCGCGCGTATCTCAGAGAGTGCCATGTCCAGGCTGCGGCACCGCCGGATGAAACGAAGGCGCTCAACGTCGTCTGCGCCATACGCTCGGTAATTCGATTCGGTGCGCGCCGCCTGGGCAAGCAGTCCCTCCCGTTCGTAAAACCGGATGGTTTCGACGGGCGTACCGCTTGCCGCGGCCACCGCGCCGATCTTGAGGAGCTTGGGCGCCCCGGCCGAATGCGTCTTCATGAGCCGACTCTAAACCGGCTTCAAGGTTCAGCAAGGTCCAACAACCGCGAAACAAGACGCTTGACTCTGCACCAACTTCAGGGTTTTCAATAGCCGCATGAACAAAACAAACCCCTCTCACTCGGCAAGCGCTGCATGCACAGACGGATGCGGTGACCTGGCCATCAGCGAACCCAGCGCAGTGGCCGAGCCAACCGGCACGGTCACGCTTCGCATCGCCAACATGGACTGCGCGAGCGAGGAGTCCGAGATTCGGCGGGCGCTGGAGCCCATCGGCGATCTGGACACGCTCCGATTTGACCTCGGCCGCAGAACCTTGTCGCTCGGTGCACAGGGCGCGCGACTGGATCAGGCGATGGCCGCCATCCGCAAAGCCGGATTCCAGCCGGAGGTGATTGCGACATCCGCTGCAGGTACGGGCGAGGGCGGAGCGCAAGGCGATGCATCGGTTGCAGCGCATGCCCAGGTTGCCCCCAGCCTTGATTCACCGCGAATGTGGATGCGCGAAGGTTTACCGCGCCTGGTGCTGGCGCTTGTGCTGGCGATTGGCGCGGAGGGACTGGCGTTCTTTGCTCCATCTGCCCTCCCGTGGGACATCGCCAAAATGGCTGTGGCAGTCGTCGCCATCTTTTTGGCGGGTTTCGGCACCTACCGAAAGGGCTTCGCAGCGCTGCGTGCCGGCCGGTTGAACATCAACGCACTGATGACAGTGGCGGTCACCGGCGCCTTCTTCATCGGTCAGTGGCCGGAGGCGGCCATGGTGATGGCGCTCTACGCGATCGCCGAGGCCATTGAAGCGCGCGCGGTGGACCGCGCGAGGAACGCCATCCGCGGCCTGCTGGCCCTGGCCCCCGAGCAAGCTGACGTGCGCCAAGCCAACGGCAGCTGGACTCGCACAGCGGCGAAAGGCATACCGGTAGGCAGCATCGTCCGCGTTCGACCCGGCGAGCGATTTGCGCTCGACGGCGTCGTGTTCTTGGGAAGCGGGGCCGTGGACCAAGCCGCGGTGACCGGCGAAAGCATTCCCGTCGACAAGGGGCCCGGCGACGAAGTGTTCGCCGGGACCATCAACGCGGCGTCTGAGCTGCAGATTCAAACCACAGCACCGGCGGGCAATACCTTGCTGGCCCGCATCATCCAAGCAGTCGAGCAGGCCCAGGGCAGTCGAGCGCCAACGCAGCGATTCGTCGATCGTTTCGCTTCAATCTACACGCCCGCCGTCTTCGTGCTGGCAGTGCTGGTCGCCGCACTGACGCCATGGCTGATGGACTGGACTTGGATGCAAGCGGTCTACAAGGCACTGGTGATCCTGGTGATCGCCTGTCCCTGTGCCCTGGTGATCTCGACACCGGTCACCGTGGTCAGTGGTCTGGCGGCTGCCGCACGGCGCGGGGTGTTGATCAAGGGCGGGGTGTACCTGGAAGAGGCCCGCAAACTCAAAGTCGTTGCGCTCGACAAGACCGGGACCTTGACCGAGGGCAAGCCTGCGCTCGTGGCCTTCGATTCCGTCGCCACGACCCGATCCGAGGCCATCGTTCGAGGGCTGGCATTGAGCCTCTCCGCTCGGTCCGACCACCCGGTGTCAAAGGCGATTGCTGCAGGCCTCTTGACGGCAGGAGGCTCCGAGGAGAGCCCGGTCGACGACTTCGCCGCGCTGCCCGGTCGCGGTGTTCGTGGCCTCATTGGCGGCGAACTCCTGACCTTGGCCAACCACAGATGGGTAGAAGAAAAAGGCCTTTGCAGCGTTGAGCTTGAAGGTCGGCTGGCCGAGCACGAGCGGCAAGGACGCACCGTGACGCTACTGGCCAGTGAGCACGAGGTGCTGGCCTTGGTGGCGGTGGCCGACCGCATCAAGTCGACCTCAAGGCAGGCGGTGCAAGAACTGCTCGATCTCGGGGTCATTCCAGTGATGCTCACCGGCGACAACGCAACCACGGCCAAGGCGATCGGACAACAGGCCGGGATCGATGAGGTGCGCGGCCCCTTGCTGCCGGACGAGAAATTGAACGCCATCCAGGAACTCCAGAGCACCCGTGGCATGACGGCCATGACAGGGGATGGCATCAACGACGCACCGGCACTTGCGAAAGCCGACATCGGATTTGCGATGGGTGGCGCTGGCACGCATACCGCCATGGAGGCAGCCGACATCGTGGTGATGAACGACGACCTGCGGCGGCTCCCTGAGAGCATCCGCTTGTCCAAGCGAGTCCACGCGGTATTGGTTCAAAACATCACCCTCGCTTTGGGCATCAAGGCTGTCTTCCTTGTGCTGGCGGTGTTTGGGAACGCGTCGATGTGGATGGCGGTGTTCGCAGACATGGGGGCCAGCCTGCTGGTGGTGTTCAACGGGCTGAGGCTGTTGCGACCGGAGGCCCGGCGGCCGTAGCTGCGGACCGGAAGGCCGCTGAACGCTTTGAGCACAAGAAAAAGGGGCCCATTGGGCCCCCAAAGCCGAGATGCGCTGAGCGCACAAGGCCCTGCTCAGGGAGGAAAAGCAGGGTCGCCAAAGGCAACATCATGAGTCTAGCCGGGGCCGTTTAGATCGCCCGATCGCGCATCCTCTACTGCGCAGCACCGCGGTGCTCAGGTGTGGGCCCTTGCAGCCACGATTCGACAAAAGCCGCCAAGTTCGCATGCAGGGAATCGACCGCGGCAAGCCCAGGTCCCGTGTTGGGCGATCCGTTGGGTTCCCGCAAGATCAGTGCCTTGTGGATGTGGACAGGGACACCGAGGTGGTAAGGCAAAAAGTCGTCCACGAAAGCTACAGGCTTCAGCTTCGAAAGCGCATCAGCCTTAGGGCTGACGCCCGCCACCTCGTTGCCGGTGGCGACCAAATCTTCCAAGGGGAAGCCGAGCGCCGCCAGATTTCGCGCTCGGGCCGCAGCAAATCGCGCGTCGACCGCCGACACGCAAACCAGACGAAACCCCGCGTCGACCAATCGATGGCAGGCCTCCACCGCGCCAGGCAACGCTGGGATCGTGCTCCAGAACGACTCGTCAAAACACGACCGCAACTGCGCCAAGGCGGCCCCTGAGACCCGCTGTACATCCCAGCGATCCATGGGCCAGTAGGCCATGGGGTCGCGAAGGACAGGGCGGCTGCCGAAGGCGCGCTCCCAGGCACCTGCGTAGGCCTGGTGGTAATCCAGCAGGACGCCGTCAGCATCCAAGGCGATCGTGGGTTTCATTGCGCGGGCTTTGCAGGCTCCGAGGCCGTCCACGCGACCCGGTGGGCCGTCGATGTCGCATCGTGACGCACGTCGTCTTCGGCGTGCAGGTAAGTGTTCGTGGTGGCGATGCTGCCATGCCCGAGGTTGTCGCGGACTGCCTTGAGGTCCATGCCATTGCTCTGGTGCGTGCCTGCCGTGTGGCGAAGCCAATGGGTCGATGCCTGGGCGATGTGTTCGGCAGCGCTCATCATGTGCGGGTCCCCAGTCGCCCTCAGCCGATCGGCCGTCGCCGTCATGAGGCCCTTCACGATGGCGTGAATGCCGGTCCGCTGCATCGGAAGTGCGGCCCCAATGAGGGGCAAAACCAATGGGGTTGGATCACCAGTGCAAGGCAGAGGGGACAAGCCACACGCCAATCGGTAGCGTGTGAGCTCGTCCATCAACTCCGGCGTTGCAGGAATCAAGCGCAGCTTCTGGCCTTTGCCCAGCACCTCCAACCACCATCTGTCTCGTCCGTCTTGGCTGAGCCGACTGAAGAACCCGCCCATGGTGCCGGCGCACACCTCAGAAACGCGCAGGCCGCCGATGTAGAGCAAGGTCAACAGCCAGCGCGTGCGGGCGGCATGGGCGCGTTGACGCGCGGTGTCCATGGGTAAGGCCTCGACGGTCCGTTTGACCTCGACCCAGTGCGCCATCGGCAGAAACCGAGTCACGCGGGACGGTGTCCGCTGCGTGCGGCGTCGACGGCTGAGCGCCAGGGGGTTGCCGCGCAAGTAGCGCGCCTCCACCAGCCACCCGAACAGGCTGTTCAGCACGGACGATGCTTGCCGCTGGCTGCTGGTGCTCAATGGTCCAGCAAAAGGGCGCCAGTCTGGGCTTGAACGCGCCGGCCGTTGTCCACCGCGAATCACCCAGCGCTCAGACGGCTGGGGATCGGCCAGAAACCGCTGGTAAATCAGCAGGTCCTCGTGCGCCAGGTCTGAGAGCGCTTTGCCGTGTTGCAAAACGCACCAGAGCAGCAGGCGCTCCACTTCCTTGCGATAGCTGGCCAGGGTGGCGGGAGAGTCGGCGTAGTTGGCCAGCCACGCCAACACTGCTGAGCGGTCGTCCGTCGCGGCGATCTGCGCAGCGCCCGGCACCCGGTTGTGTCCGCCTCGTCCATCGAGCTCGGCAGGCATCAAAAACCGATCCAACGGCCCCACCGTCGGCACTGGCATGTTTTGTAGAGGCAGTTTTGCTGACACCTGGACATTAGATCAGTTATGTCCAGAGACTGGCAACAAGGGTTAGTTTCGTTACGTATTACGCTGTACTATCAACGAATGAGTACCGAAAACGAGATCCTCGCTGAGGTGGAAGCGCTGAAGGGCCGATTCAGCGACACCAAAGCCCTGTACCGCGAAGTCTGCGCTTTGCTGTTCTTCAGGTACGGCATCACGCCCACCACCAACAAGCTGTACCAGTACGTCCGAAAGGGCACCATGGGCACGCCGGCTGAGGCGCTCGCCAAGTTCTGGGACGAGCTCAGGGGCAAGGCGCGGATTGAGATCGACCACCCCGATCTGCCGCAGGACATCAAGGCCGTCGCCGCGGAGGCGATCGCCGCCATCTGGCAGCAGGCGACCGCAGCGGCACGCGGGGAGTTGGCCGGCATCCGGGCTGACTTGCTGGCGGAATCGGCCAGCGCCCAGCGCCGGGAGGCCGAGGCGCAAGCCGCTGTGGAACGCTTGATGGCCGAACTGGAGCGCGTCGGTTCACTCCAGCAGAAGTGCCAACGAGATCTAGAGGCAGAGCGCCTGGCCAGCGCGGGGGTCCAGGCTCGCCTCGTCCAGCAAGAGCAACTGTTGGAAGAACAGCGAGTGCTGCACACGCAGCTGCAAGAGCGCTTCAGCAACGAACTCGAAAAGGCGCGCCAGTCGGCCGACGCAGCGCACGCGCGGGCCGCAGCAGCCGAGAAACACGCCCTGCTTGAGGTTGAGCAAGAGCGACAGGCGCGCCTCAAAGCAGACCGGGTCACGGAGACCTTGCGCGTTCAGCTTGCCCAGGCCGAGGCTCGGGAGCGGGAGAGTGCCCTGCAGCACACCGAAGCATTCACACGGCAACAAGCCAGGCTCATGGCCGTCGAAGCGGCTCATGAATCGGTCCTGGCGGAGGGCAGGGCGCATGAACAACGGGTCGCTACCCTTCTGGATCATCTGGAGGTTGCGAAACAAGAAGCGACGCGCTTCCGGGCCGAAGCCAGCATGGTCAAAGAGCTGCTCGATCGCATGGCCCCGACCGCAGCAAAGGTGGCGCCCAAGGCGCCACGCAAGAAGGCGCCAAAGTGAGCCTCATGGCTGGCGCCCCAATGCAAGCAGGCTTCTCAGGCCCCTAGGCGCGGGTCTGCGGCCAAAACATGATGACGCCCATGCCAACCAAGCTGATGGCCACTCCCACCCAGTCGCTGGGGGATGGCTCGACCTTGTCGACCAGCCACAGCCACAGAATGGCAGCACCGATGTAAACCCCGCCGTAGGCGGCGTAAACACGGCCTGCAGCGGTGGGGTGCTGAGCCAGAAGCCATGCGAACAATGCCAGGCTGAGGGCTGCCGGCAGCAGCAACCAGGGCGATTTGCCCTGTTTCAGCCACAGGTAAGTTAGGTGGCACCTGCATATTCCGACGCGACCTGAGCATCAGGTCCAGCGTATTCTGAGCACGGAACCCGGCGCCTGATGAGCACCTTGTCCGGAGGTGTCGTCCAGGGCAGCGTGTCCGGCGACTTGACCTCTAGGTCCAGTGCCGCGTGGAGAGATGCTGACTGCTTCAGGCCGAGGCCGTGTGAAAACTCGGTCTTCGCGTGGTCGTGTGCAAAGTCGACCTCTCAGATCGGCCCAGGTTCGACGATCGCCATCGCCGGAGGGGTTCGATGACCCCAGAAATTCCGCGTCGGCCGAGTTTTCACACGGCCTCGGCTGATTGCTGTCGCTGAGTTTTGGCGGGCCATTGGCCGCTGCTACCACGACCGGTCATTGGACCGTTTGAGGGCTGAGTGACCGGTGCACCTCAAGGATCCGCCAGTCAGCAGAGATTGAGCTTCGGGCCGCCGAGACCCAACGCGATGCCCAGGTCAGCGGCAGCGCTCGAGAAAATCGAACTGAGGGCGGCGTCCGATGGGAGACATTCGGACCCAACAGTTCGGCACCGAACAGCTGCCGTTCCCGCCGTCCGGCCGCGACTGCCTTACCTAAAACCAAGGCGCCTCCGCACAACCCGGGGCGGCTCAGGATCGAAGTCGATGACGCGCTTGAGATTTCTGAGCAAACCGAGATCTGATCCACGGCACGGTCGGACACAAGCACGCAGGGATGGCCGACAGCAATGGGCTGCTGTTTCGCATGGGGCGGGACTCGCGCTCCCAGCTACATACGACGCTCGCCTTACTGCCCCTGAGCCTACGTTGATCACTCGAGACTGAGCTGATAGCCGGCTTCGCTGCCGTGCCGCCGTCGCAGCCGCCTGTTGCGTACTTGGTCCCCGAAGATGCCCGGCCACTGAATGCGGCCATGCGGCTCGCTCCGTAGCTGTCGACTCCTTTGAACCTTTCAGGCAGCCTTGACGGCCGCGCCGCGCAAGCGAAGTGCATTGCCTATTACCGAAGCCGAGCTCAGGCTCATCGCAAGCGCCGCGATCATTGGAGACAGTAGCCATCCAGTAAATGGATACAGCAGCCCGGCGGCGACTGGGATGCCCAAGGCGTTGTAAACGAAGGCAAAGGCCAGGTTCTGCTTCATGTTCGCCACGGTGGCCACTGACAGCGCCGTGGCGGTGGCGATGCCGCGCAGGTCACCCTTGACGAGCGTGAGCTGCGCGCTGTTCATCGCCACGTCGGTGCCTGTGCCCATCGCGATGCCGACATCGGCGCGCGCCAGCGCCGGAGCGTCGTTGATGCCATCGCCGGCCATCGCGACGACACGGCCCTCGGCCTGTAGCTTCTCGACCAGCTTCAGCTTGTCAGCCGGCTTCACTTCGCCGTGCACCTCATCGATGCCGAGGCGCTGCCCAATAGCACGTGCCGTGGTCAGCCCATCGCCCGTGGCCATGACAACGCGGATGCCGGCTATGCGCAGCGTCGCCAGCGCTTCAGCGGTGGTGGCCTTCACGGCATCGGACACGGCCAGGATGCCCGCAAGTTTCCCTTCGACGGCCAGATGCATGACGCTGGCGCCCTGGGCGCGCAGAGCCTCCGCTTGTGCCGCCATCGCGGCCACGTCGACGCCGATTTGCGTCATCAGTGTGGTGTTTCCGAGGCACAGTGCCTTGCCAGCTACTGTCCCGCGCACGCCGATACCTGAACCGGAGTCGAACTGTTCGGGCTTGTCGAGAACCAAGTTCTTCTCGTGCGCCGCCGTCACGATCGCTGCTGCCAGCGGATGCTCACTGCCTTGGTCGAGGCTGGCGGCCAGGCGCAAGACCTCGTCGGCATCGAATCCGCTAGCACCGATGGCCGTCTCGAAGCTCGGCCGGCCTTCGGTCAGCGTTCCGGTTTTATCGACGATGAGGGTGTCGACCTTGCGCAGGTTCTCTATCGCAGCGGCGTCGCGAAACAGGACGCCGTGCGTCGCGCCCCGACCGGTCGCGACCATGATCGACATCGGCGTTGCCAAGCCCAGCGCACATGGGCAAGCAATGATCAGCACAGCGACAGCGTTGATGAGACCGTACACCCAGGCCGGCTCCGGCCCAAACAGGCCCCAACCAAAAAACGTCAACAGCGCCGCTGCCACGACGCCATAGACGAAGTAGCCGGCTACAGCGTCGGCCATGCGTTGCATCGGCGCCCGCGAGCGCTGTGCCATGGCCACCATCTGCACGATCTGCGAAAGCACCGTGGCTGAACCGACGTGCTCTGACTGCATCACGAGTGCGCCACTGGTGTTCAGCGTGGCTCCGATCAGCTTGTCACCGACCCGCTTGCTCACCGGGAGCGGCTCGCCGGTCAGCATCGACTCATCCAGCGCGCTGCTGCCCTCGACCACCACACCATCGACGGGCACCTTCTCGCCCGGCCGCACGCGAAGCTTGTCGCCGACGTGCACGTTTGCCAGCGGAATGTCCTCCTCCGTGCCGTCTGCCGCGATCCGTCGTGCGGTCTTGGGAGCAAGGCCTAGCAGCGACTTGATCGCCGCCGAAGTCTGCGATCGCGCCTTCAGCTCCAGCAACTGACCCAGCAGCGTCAGCGAGATGATCACCGCCGCCGCCTCGAAATAGACCGCGACGCGGCCCATCGAGACGAAGGAGTCCGGAAACACCTGCGGCGCGACGGTGGCCACCACGCTGTAAACAAACGCTGAGCCGGTGCCCAGGCTGATCAGGGTCCACATATTGGGGCTGCGGTTCCAGACCGACTGCGCACCCCGCAGGAAGAACGGCCAGCCGGCCCATAGGACGATGGGTAGCGTCAACGCCAGCTCGATCCAGCTCTGCCGGGCCATGTCGAACCAGCCCAAGCTGTGGCCGAACATGGCCAGCACGGTGACGACCACGGTCAGTGGCAACGTCCACCAGAAACGGCGCGTGAAGTCAGCCAGTTCGGGGTTTTCTTCGTCGTCGAGCGCTGGCAGTACCGGCTCCAGGGTCATGCCGCACTTGGGGCAATTGCCCGGTTGAGCCTGGCGAATCTCCGGGTGCATTGGGCAGGTGTATTTCGTGCCGGTCGCGCTGGTGACAGCCGCCACAACCGCGGTCGTGGACATCGCGGTCTCTGTTGGAGCGCCTGTAGGCGTCAGATAGCTTTCTGGCTGTGTCACGAACTTCGAACGACATCCAGCGCCGCAGAACCAGTAGGAGCGGCCGGCATGTTCGGCTTTGTGGGGAGAGTCAGTCGTGACCCCCATTCCGCAGACCGGATCTTTCAACGCGACGTCGCCGACTTTTGCACCGGGCTGCAGCAGGCGGGAATCCGGAGGCACATGCTGATGACCGGCGTGGCCAGTGAGTTTGGGGTCGACTGGGATGTCCATGAGCGTCATTCCTGCCCGGTTCGAGATTCATGGCCCGCATGCCGCCCGTGACCACCGTGCCGGTGAAACAGGTGCATGAGCGGGCACACCAGAAGCAACAGGTACGGCCAGGTTCCGGCAACGTGGCTCCAGTGCTCCCGAAGCAGATAAAAGGCACCGATCAACCCCAACATTGCCCAGGCGACGCCCCAGGCGCTTCGCTTGTGCGGAGGGGCTTGAGATGTGTCGGTGCGGTGATCGTCGGCATGTTTCATGGTCATCTCCTTCGTCTGGCTGCGCGAGGTGTCAGCGCGAGAGGAGCCTGAACCTTCACACCGTAGTCATGTCAAGCGTTTTCAGGATCGGTTCGATTCCAGGTGTCCTGCCAAATGCGCGTGCGCCGTGGCCCGAGCGCTGACGCTCAGGGCAAGTCAGGGCAAGCCGCATGCCTCAACAGTTCGATCACCTCTGGAGCAGAGGCCACTCAACACCGCCGACTAAATCTAGGTCGGACGAATCTCGATGTCTGTACGTCGCCGAACCACAGAAAAGGGCCACTCGCTTGTTGACAACACCCTGGACGCGGGAACGCCGCGTCAACGAACGGAGCTCATCCCGTCCGCAGCGCAGTGCTCCGGCTCCTCACGCACGCCTTTGGCCGCTTGACCTTGCGACAGTGGCAAGGTTTAAGGTCCATCCTAGGCTGGGCACTCCTCGGCTTTTTCGAATCCCCAGGGAGCCGTGGACCGGCCATCGCGGTTCAAACAGCGGATGCGGGGGCAACCCCAGATCAGTTGCATGACCGCTTTGCACAGGGGCAAGAAAACTTGCTGTAGATTGGAGCCATGAGTTTGTTGGTCAGAACGCTTTTTGTCTGGTTGCTGATGTTGGCCATCCCCGCGCAAGGGATGGCCGCTGCGACCATGGCTTTCTGCGGGCCGGGCCATCACGGAAGTGCGTCGGCTCGCGTTGCGTCGAGCGTTTCTTCCGAACACCCTCATGACGGTGGTTTCTTGGCGGTGCACGGGCTGCACACGGGGGCTGTCTCTGAGGCGACTTCTGTCGACGACCCCTTGGCTGCCAAGAGCGCCGGCCATGTGCCCCAGCAGAAATGCAGCGCCTGCGCGTCCTGCTGCTCATTTGGTGCGCTTTTTGGCCCGGCACCGGTCGTGCCGGCAACCGAGCCAGCGCCGACGGTGTTCATCACCACCGCGCCCACAGTCGACGCGTTTGCTGCCGACGGCCCCGACCGTCCCCCCCGAAACATCCACGCGTAATGGGCCCAGGCTGAGGCGCGTGTAGCGGTGCCTCCGCCTGTTGCCAGGTTTCGTTCCGTTCTGCTGCGAGCAGCCGGGACGCCCCCAGACGTTCACGCGAGGATTCCATGGTCTCCACCCAATTACCCGGGCTCAGCCCGTCCGCACTGCCGCGTCTGTTGCTTACGTTGCTTCTTGCGGCGCCTGCCCAAGCGCAGACTCCCATCCCAACGCGACCGGATCCGCTGGATCCCAAGGTCCAAGTGCCTTCGGTGCGCTACGAGTCGTCGTTTGCGCAGTTCCGTCGCATCGGCGACGACAAGCCCGTAGCCTGGCGCGAGGCCAACGACGCCGTAGCCCGCATCGGTGGGTGGCGGGTCTACGCCCGCGAAGCACAGCAGCCCGACACCGCAACTCTTGAGAAGCCAGCCGCACCTTTGCAGGTTCCTTCACCAGCGCCGGCACCAGCGGCGAAGCCCACGCCCCCCGGTCCATCCGGACACAAGCACTGAGGTCCGTGCGATGAACCATGACATTCATACATCTGCGGCACCGAGGTACGGCGTTCGCGGGCTCCGGGTGCTGGCTCTGCTGACCAGCGCTGCCCTTTTAGGGGGCTGCGCAAGCCTTTCTTCGGACGGTGGCTTCGGCGCCGTTGAACGGGCGACGAAGGAGCGCATCGGCAAGGACCTGCAGTGGGCGCGCAGCGACGCGGATCTGGACACCATTGCCAAGCGCGTGGCCGAGTTGCTGGACAAGCCATTGACGGTTGATGACGCGGTTCAAGTCGCGCTGCTCAACAACCGCGGCCTGCAGGCGGGCTTTGCGGAGCTCGGCATCACCGAAGCTGAGGTCGTTCAGGCCGGACGCCTGCCGAACCCGGGATTCAGCTTCGGGCGATCCAGCCGTGGCGATGAGCGTGAGATCGAGCGCGGCCTGCACTTCAACTTGGCACGCCTGGTCGCGATGCCGTTGATCGGCCGCATGGAAGCGCGCCGCTTCGAGCAGGTGAAAGGGCGCATCGCCATGAGCGTCTTGTCACTGGCCTCCGACACACGCAAGGCCTACTTCACGGCCCTGGCGGCCGAGGAAACCGTTCGCTACATGCGGCAGGTGAAGCAGGCGGCCGATGCGAGCGCCGAACTCGCCAGGCGCATGGAGCAGGTCGGCAACTTCAGCAAGCTGCAGCGGGCGCGGGAGCAGTCGTTCTATGCCAATGCCGTGTTGCAGTTGGCCCGGGCTGAGCAAGCGCAGCGCTCGTCGCGCGAGCGACTGGTGCGGCTGCTCGGCGTCTGGGGCTCACAGACCCAATTCGCCTTGCCGGAACGGCTGCCTGATCTGCCGGCATCTCCCATGGAACTGCCGGACATCGAGCAAGTGGCGTTGGCTCAGCGGCTGGACGTGCAGGGCGCCAAGCTGGCCGCGGAGCAAACCGCCAGCAACCTCGGCCTGACACGCACCACGCGCTTCGTCAACGTTTTGGAATTGGGCGTGATGCGCAACAGCTCGAACGAGGAACCGACCCAGCGCGGCTGGGAGGTCGGCTTCGAGTTGCCGCTGTTCGACTGGGGCGGTGCGCGTGTTGCACGGGCTGAAGCCACTTACATGCAGACGCTGCACCGGGCGGCCGAAACCGCGATCAATGCGCGCTCTGAGGTCCGCGAGGCCTACACCGGCTATCGCTCGGCCTACGACATCGCGCGCCACCACCGCGACGAGATCGTGCCCCTGAATCAACGCATCGCCGAAGAAAACGTGCTTCGCTACAACGGCATGCTGATCGGCGTATTCGAACTGCTGGCCGACGCCCGCACGCAAATCGCCAGCGTGAATGCGTCCATCGAGGCGCTGCGCGACTTCTGGATCGCGCAAGCCGACCTCGACATGGCCTTGATTGGCAAGCCCACTTTGGCAGCAGCAGGCAGCACCGCGATGGCCGTGGAAGCCGCCGGACCAGGACATTGAACATGAAGGACCCTCACATGCTTTCCCGTCGCAAGATGCTCGGTACCAGTGCTTCGATAGGTGCCATCACGGCCGCTGCGGCCGCAGCCACGGTCAGCAAAGTGGCGATGGCCGCGCTGCCCGAACCCGTCATCCAGACCAAGCCCGACACGATGCCGCCGCTGGTGCCCAACACCGGGCGCCCGTACAACCCCGTGGTCACGCTCAACGGCTGGACACTGCCCTGGCGCATGAACAACGGCGTCAAGGAGTTCCACCTCGTGGCCGAGCCCGTGGTGCGTGAGATGAGCCCCGGCTTCAAGGCCCACCTGTGGGGCTACAACGGCCAGAGCCCGGGGCCGACCATCGAGGTGGTGGAGGGCGACCGCGTGCGCATCTTCGTCACCAACAAGCTCGGCGAGCTCACCAGCATCCACT
>JACCEA010551598.1_pt1 | contig 13538 bp, 12 predicted proteins | sample 7449851 | NCBI WGS metagenome assembly JACCEA01 (sample SAMN15323453, study PRJNA562643) | freshwater metagenome | isolation source: river surface water | place: USA:Blue River Watershed | collected 2017-08-18 | reverse complement strand
CCCCTGACTTGGGCATCGCGGGACAGGGCCGCGGGCTCATCGTCATGGTTGGCAAAGACGGCTTGGACTTCCAAATGCTTGGCCAACTGGGCAATTTCTTTGAGAGGGCGACCGTGGACCACGATGAGGCCGGTTTGGCTGGCCATTGGGGCTTCGATGCCGGCATTGACAGCCGTTTGCTGAATGAGCGCGTGCAATTCGACCAATGACTCTCGAATGAAGGCCACACGGCGGTCTTTGGCGGGCAACTTTTCCAAAATGTCAGTGTCAAAGACAAAGGCGCAATGCACTTTGTTGCAATTTTTGAGGGCGTGGAACAGGGCGGTGTTGTCTGCCACCCGTAAATCGCGTCGAAACCAGACCAAGCCGGTAGAAAAGGGTTTGTGCATGGGTTAGAGGCCGTTAAAATTGGAACATGTCTGCCGATTTTGCCTCCACTCAGCTTTCGCATCATTTTTTGATTGCCATGCCCGGTTTGGAGGATCCTGTATTTGCCAAGAGTGTGGTGTATTTGTGTGAGCACTCTGAGCGGGGTGCCATGGGCTTGATCATCAACAAGCCCGGCGACCTGAGTCTGAAGCATTTGTTCGAGAAAGTCGAGTTGACCCTTCACCGAGAAGACCTATTGCAATCCAATGTATTGCACGGTGGCCCCGTTCAAACGGAGCGTGGATTTGTTTTGCACGAACCCATGTTAGAAGCCGATTCGTTGGACTCAGAACCGTCTGATGGCAATGCGGCCGAACCCGGCCCAGACACTGCCGAAAAAAATAATTCCATCTATGCCTCCACCTTGAGCGTGCCGGGGGGGTTGGCCATGACCACTTCCAAGGACATTTTGGAGGCCATGGCCAATGGCTCAGGCCCCAAGCGCGTCCTTGTGACCTTGGGCTATGCCTCTTGGGGCGAAGGCCAGCTCGAGTCAGAAATAGGTGAAAACAGTTGGCTCACTGTGCAGGCCGATCCAAGCGTCATTTTCGACACACCCATCGAGCAGCGGTACGAAAAGGCCCTGGCCATACTCGGCTTGCAACCTTGGATGTTGTCCACCGTGGCGGGCCACGCATGAGCCTAGACCAGGCGCTCTCTGTGCCTGCGTCGCAGCAGAGTTTTTTGGCTTTTGATTTTGGATTGAAGCGCACGGGTGTGGCGGTTGGCAACCGCATGCTGCGTCAAGCCACCCCTCAAGCCACTGTGGTGGCAGAGGGCGATGCCCGATTTGCACAAATTGAAAAACGCATCAAAGAATGGACGCCAGACGCCTTGGTGGTGGGCGTGCCATTTCACCCCGATGGGGCATCGCATGAAAACACTTTGCGCGCACAAAAGTTTGCGCGACAACTGCGAGGTCGCTTTGGTTTGAATGTGTATGAAGTCGATGAACGCTACAGCACCACTGAGGCCATTTCAAATGGCGCTAAGGATGCCGACGCTGCGTCGGCTTGCATTATTTTGGAACAATTTTTAAGGAGTCTGCCTTGAGTGCATTGGCTTTGAATGCAGAGGCGCTGTATGGCGAGCTCTTGCAAGGTGTGCGTGCCATGTGCACCCCAGAAACACGTTTGGTTGGCATTACCTCGGGGGGTGCTTGGTTGGCCGAGCGCCTGCAAAAAGATTTGGGTTTGAGTGGCAAGAGCGGCAGTATTTCCTCGGCCATGCACCGCGATGATTTTGCACAGCGCGGCTTGTCGGCCGGCGGTCAAACCAGTTTGCCTTTTGAAATTCAAGGCGCAGATGTACTGATCTTGGACGATGTTTTGTACACCGGTCGCACCATTCGCGCCGTCATCAACGAGCTGTTTGATTATGGCCGGCCTGCATCGGTCAGGCTGGCCGTGTTGGTCGATCGGGGCGGACGCCAGTTGCCCATTCAAGCTGACTACGCAGCCGCGCGCGTGACACTGCCCCCTACGCAGTCGTTGGCGCTGGCGCGTTTGGAAAATGGCGCGTTCAGCTTTGAAGTTGAAGATAAAAACAGCACAGCAGGGAAAAAATAACAATGCTCTACAAACGCAATCCCCAACTCAATAAAAATGGTGAGCTGATTCATTTGCTGTCGACCGAAGGTTTGTCGCGCGACATCCTCACGCACATTTTGGACACGGCCGCCAACTTTGTCAGTGTCAGTGATCGCGAAGTGAAAAAGGTTCCCTTGCTGCGCGGCAAAAGCGTCTTCAACTTGTTCTTTGAAAACAGCACGCGCACACGGACCACCTTTGAAATTGCAGCCACACGTTTGTCAGCCGATGTGATCAACCTCGACATTGCACGTTCATCGGCATCCAAGGGTGAGTCACTGCTCGACACCATTGCCAACTTGTCGGCCATGGCCGCCGATATTTTTGTGGTGCGCCATTCCGAGTCGGGCGCGCCTTACCTCATTGCGCAACATGTGGCGCCGCATGTGCATGTGGTGAATGCCGGTGACGGCAGGCACGCACACCCCACGCAGGGTTTGCTCGACATGTACACCATTCGACACTACAAAAAAGATTTCGCCAACCTCACAGTGGCCATAGTGGGTGACGTGTTGCACTCCCGCGTGGCACGCTCTGACATCCACGCACTGACCACCTTGGGTTGTGCTGAAGTCCGTGTTGTAGGGCCACAAACCTTGGTGCCTTCTGACATGTCTCAAATGGGCGTGAAAGTTTTTCACAACTTGGAAGAAGGCATCAAAGATTGCGACGTGGTGATTACCTTGCGCCTGCAAAACGAACGCATGAGCGGGGCCTTGTTGCCCTCCAGCCAAGAGTATTTCAAACGCTTTGGCCTCACCACTGAAAAACTGCAACTGGCCAAACCCGATGCCATCGTGATGCACCCAGGGCCTATCAACCGCGGCGTGGAAATTGATTCTGCAGTTGTGGATGGTCCCCAAAGCGTCATCTTGCCGCAGGTGACCTTTGGCATTGCTGTGCGAATGGCTGTGATGAGCATCGTGGCGGGTAACGAGGCCTAACAAAGTTGAATGAGGCTGAAAGAAGCTTAAAAGAAGAAAGACAAAGACCATGAAAATTTTGATTCAAGGCGGCCGCGTCATCGACCCCCAAAGCAAAACCGACAGCGTGGCCGATGTGGCCATCGCAGACGGCAAAATTCTGGCCATAGGCAAAGCGCCCACAGATTTTCAAGCGCAACAAACCATCGATGCAAAAGGCCTCCTTGTGCTGCCTGGCTTGGTTGATTTGTCGGTTCGACTCAAAGAGCCTGGTCACGAACACGAAGGCATGCTCGATTCAGAATTGGCCGCCGCTGTGGCCGGTGGTGTTACCAGTTTGGTGTGCCCACCCGATACCGATCCTGTGTTGGACGAGCCTGGCCTGGTAGAGATGCTTCGCTTCAAAGCCGAAAAACTCAATCGTTCACATGTGATGCCCTTGGGCGCTTTAACGCGCGGCTTGAAAGGCGAAGTGCTGACCGAAATGGTTCAATTGACTGAAGCGGGTTGCGTCGGTTTCAGCCAAGCTGAAGTCGCGCTTGAAAATACCCAAGTCTTGCAACGCGCTTTGCAGTACGCCAACTCATTTGGCTATACCGTATGGTTGCGTCCGCAAGAATTGCATTTGGGCAAAGGCGTTGCAGCCAGCGGCCCCTTGGCCACCCGCATGGGTTTGTCTGGCGTGCCCGTGGCAGCAGAAACCATTGCCTTGCACACCATTTTTGAATTGCTCAAAAGCATCAAAGCGCACGTGCATTTGTGCCGTATCAGCAGTGCTGCAGGCGTGGCCTTGGTCCGCCAAGCCAAGGCAGAGGGTTTGTCTGTCACCTGCGATGTGAGCATCAATTCTTTGCACCTAACAGATGCCGATGTCGGGTACTTTGACAGTCGCGCCCGTGTTTCACCGCCACTGCGTCAGCAGCGAGACCGTGATGCGCTGCGTGAAGCTTTGGCCGATGGCACCATCGACGCCTTGGTCTCCGATCACAGCCCTGTCAGTGAAGATGAAAAAGCCTTGCCCTTTGCTGAAGCAGCCCCGGGTGCCACAGGTCTCGAGTTGCTGCTGAGCTTGGCCTTGAAGTGGTCGCAAGACAGCAAAGTACCTTTGCCCCGCGCCATTGCCACCATGACCTCAGAGGCTGCGCGCGTGTTGCGCAAAGACATCGGCCAATTGAAAGTGGGCGCCCAAGCTGATGTTTGTATTTTGGATGCTGAAGCGCATTGGCAAGTGACAGCGGACAGTTTGCGCAGTCAAGGCAAGTACACGCCTTTTTCTGGCTACGACTTGCCAGGCCGTGTGAAGTACACCTTGGTGGGCGGACAAGTGGCTTACCAAGCCTGAACATGCGCGTTTTCTTCAAATTGCTGCGTGGCATTTGGCACGTGATGGTGGGATGGTTCACCATTTATTTTCGGTTTCCCCAACTCAATCCGGCGCAGCGTGAAGCCCGCGTGCAAGTGTGGGCAACGCAGCTCTTGCGCATTTGGGGCATTGAGTTAGAGGTGCGTGGTCAGCCGGTGATTTCAGGCCCCACCTTGTTGGTGAGCAATCACATTTCATGGCTCGATATTCTGGTTATTCACGCCACCCGCCATTGCCGCTTTGTGTCTAAATCAGAACTCCGTGAATGGCCCTTGATTGGGACCTTGGCCACAGGTGCGGGAACCCTTTACATTGAGCGTGAGAATCGCAAAGACGCTAAGCGCATGGTGAATGAGATGGCCCATGCTTTGAAGGAGGGTGATGTGCTGGCGGTGTTTCCTGAAGGCACGACAGGAGACGGCATGGGTCTGTTGCCATTTCATGCCAATCTGATTCAGTCTGCAATTGATGCAGACGCACCGATCCAGCCTTTGGCGCTTCAGTTTGTGGACACGCAAACCAATGGCATATCGATGGCGGCCAGATTTGTGGGTGAAGACACCTTGGCGGGCTCTGTTTGGCGAACACTGAATGCACACCATCTCAAAGCGGTGGTGCAATTTGGTGAAATTCAAAACGCCAACGGAAGAAGCCGCCGCGAATGGGCGGCGGCCTTAAGCAAGGATGTTGCCGCTTTAAAGTTGCTGTGCTTGTAGCTCTTATTCGGCTGCCTTGAAGCCAGAAATTTTGACAGCCTCTTGCCAACGTTTGGCATCTTTGCGTGTGAAATTTTGAAACTCTGCAGGTGTGAATGGCAAAGGTTCAAAATCGTTTTCACGCCATTTGTCAATGATGACTTGTGACTTCAAGACCTTCGTGAATTCAGCATGAAGTTTGTTGATCACCGCATCAGGGGTGTTGGCAGGCGCAGACAAGCCTGACCAAATGTAAATCTCGAGGTCTGGCAAGCCTTGCTCGGTGAAGGTTGCCACATTGGGCATGAGAGGAGAACGTGTTGGGCTAGAAACTGCCAACACTTTGACCTTGCCTGATTCGACGTGGGGTCTGACGGCCAGCAGGGGGAGAAAGGCCGCATGGACTTGACCACCGACCAAGTTTTGAACCGCGGGGGGTGTGCCATTGAAGGGCACATGGACCATGTTCAAGCCAGTGCGTTGGTTCATGATGACCCCGGCAAAGTGAGATGAATTGCCTGCGGTGAAGGATGCAAACGACACGCCGCCACTCTGCGCTTTGGCCCAGGTCACAAAATCTTTCACATTGTTGGCAGGCACATTGGCAGCATTGACCGCCAATACCAAGGACGCACCTAAAAATCCTGTGACAGGTTTGTAACTTTTTTCTGGGTCGTATGGCAGTTTGGAAAAGGTATAAGGATTGATGGTGAGCATGCTGGTGTTGGACAGCAGCAGGGTGTAGCCATCGGCTGGTGCCTGCATGACAGCTTGTGCGGCAATGATGCCGGAACCACCGGGTTTGTTTTCAACCACAATGGGTTGCCCTGTATTTTTCTTAAATTCTTCTGCCACTTGCCGGAGCGCATTGTCCAAGGTGTTGCCGGGCGCAAATGGCACGACCACCTTGATGGGCCGATCAGGGAATGTCTGAGCCATTGCCCAAGTGGGCAGCAAACAGAGCATCAGGCTGATGAGTTTTGAGTTGAAGTTTCTGCGCATGTGTTTCTCCAAAATTAAGCGGACAAGGTGGATTCCCAAAGAGAGGCCAGGCATTGGGAGACGGCATCAGGCGTCTGAACAGGCAGCATGTGTCCGGTAGGGACCCAGGTGGTGCTTGCATGAGGCATGCATGCTTGAATGTGCCGGGTTAAATCTGGCGGCGTAACTCGGTCGTGTTCTCCGCACATCAAGGCGACAGGCAAACGAAGCGTTGAAAGCTTAGCGCGGTGATCGCTTCGGCCCATGAGGGCTTGGATTTGTCGAACGGCATTTTCGCTGCCAATGTTCAATTGCATTGCGCGCAGTTCATCTAAGACAGCTTGGGATGCTTCGTGGGTACTGAATTTCAAGATGCCTTCAATCACCTTGGGAAAATTGGCTTGCATGGCCGCGATTGTTTTTTCTCGCGTGATGCGGCTTTCTTGCGTTTCTGGAAGCACCGAGGTTGACAACAAGGCCGCCGCGTGAATACGCCCTGTGTCATTGGCGAGCATGTCGATGGCCACGTAGCCGCCCATGGAGTAGCCCGCAACGATGAGGGGTTGGTCTTTGTCCAGATCGGCAATCAGTTGCCACGCATCTTCAGCCATGCCTTTGATGCTGTCTTGCGTCAGCACATTGGCAATGCGAACAGTCCAACCTGTCGGTAGCAATGGCAGGACATGCTGCCAAATGCTGGCATCGTTCAACATGCCGGGTATGAGCAAGAGAGCGGGCTTCAATGCGTTGACTCCTTTGTCACGCTGTCTTTCAAGAAAGCTTGAGCGTAACGGTCGCGTAGTTCTCGTTTCAAGACTTTGCCTACAGGATTGCGAGGCAGTTCTTCGATCAATATGAGAGATTCAGGCCATTTGTAGGAGGCTACTTCTTTGACGCTGCGCAGGTGCTCAATCAAGCGTGGCAATGTCAAGGCAGCGTTGGGCTTTTGAACCACCACCGCGCACACCCGCTCGCCCATGATGGCATCGGGCAGACCGATGACGGCGACATCGCGGACCTCGGCATGGCTCATCAGCAAATTTTCAATTTCTTCAGAGGAAATGTTCATGCCACCACGGATCACAATGTCTTTGTGGCGGCCAGCAAAACGGTAATACTGACCTTGATCGCCTGCGATTTCAAACAAGTCGCCGGTGCGGTAGAAACCTTGTTCATCGAAAGCTTTGTGAGTCAGCTCAGGCGACTTGAAATAGCCACTGAAAATGGTGGGACCTTTAAATCGAAGCTCTCCCAAACGACCGCTTTCAGTGATGTCTTCTTGGGTGTCGATGTCGACCAGTCGAGTTTGAATTTTTTGTGCAACATCCATCTTCCAATTGAATGGGGCGACCCCCATCCTTGGAAAATACAAAGCGCGTTGTCCGCTGTCAGGCATGTCCAGCGGCGTGCTACTCAGGGCGGCGCCTTCATTGGAGCCAAAGTAATTGACCACCTCGATGTCAAATTGCTTCTTCATCTCTGTCATCATCCACTCTGTCAGAGGGCCGCCGCCCGACCCAATTCGTTTGAGCCGTGTCAAATTGACCCCCGCCATCTTTTCGGGTTCCTTCAGGAGTAAATTCAAAATAGCGGGAGGGGCGACGCTGTAGTCCATGGGATAGGCGCGCATTTGTTCTACAAACAATGGCAGGTCAAATGGGTGATGGTGATGCAACGTTCCACCAATCAAAAGCCAAGTTGCCAGGCTGGTGGAAACGCCAGCCATGTTGACAAAAGGAAAGGGAATCAAAAGGTGAGCGCCCTCTTTCAACTCACCGGCTTGACTGACTGACGACCCCACAATCAACCATTCATTGTGATTACGAGGTACACCCTTCGATTTTGCCTCCGTACCCGAAGTCCAACAGATGGTTAAGACATCGTGGGCTGTGACATTGGTGGCCTTCATGTGGTCTTTGATTTGACCGGCGTCCCAAGCTTTGGTTTGTGAAAGCAAAGTTGACAAACATTGAACACCTGCCGGCAATGCTTGACCCAATGACCAGATGTTTTTCAAACTTGGAAACAAATGCGCATGTTCTGCCCACGTTTGTGCGGCTTTGAAGTTTCCAACGTGTTGCGTTGTGATGGCCAACTTAGCTTGCGTGATGTCCATGACATGCGAAATTTCATGGGTCCGGTATTGCACAGGAATAGGGGACGCCACAATGCCTGTGATAGCGCAAGCCAAATAGAGTGCATGTTGTTCGACGCTGTTGGGCAGTTGAACAATCAAAATATCGTCTTTTCGCAAACCCTGCACAGTTAGCAGGGCTGCAAAGCGACCCACCTGTTCCAAAAGTTCAGCCCATGTCCACTTCTGAGGTGGGCAGTGACAGATTTCAAATTTATTGGGTGGATCAAGTACGGCAAGTTCTGACGCTCTGCGATCAGCCCAGTGCAGCAGAAGATCGCCCATCGTTTGCTCAGACCACCATCCCTTTTTGACATAGTCTTGAATGGTTTCAGACTTCACCAGAATCATGCCGAGATCATTTCCATCGGTTCAAGGTGGTTTGACTGACATACGTGGCATGAAAACCATGAGGAATTCGACGCGGCAAAATGACGCGCGCAATGGGACCCTCAGCCATCTTGGCACCTCTGCAATCGAATATTTGAATTTCGGATTGTTCGTCTTTGGGATTCCAAACCACCACCACCAAATAGCCGTCGTCTTCAGCTTGCGAGTTGTCGCGCGGCGCAAAGCCTGGCTCGTTGTAGAAAAACTGCGGGCCTGCACTGTAAGCCACATAACTGCCTGCAGAAATATCGTATTTCACCAAGCCAGGAAAGCGGACTTCCTCTTTGCCGCCTTGCGCAAAAATGATGTTGTAGGAGTAACGATTTTTGCGGCCTTGGTACAAGCTGTTGATGACCGGAAACTCGGTGTTCAGGACATCGTCAATGATGTGCTCTCGGGTCTGACCTGTTTTTAAATCGAAGCGCCATTCATAAAGCATGAAGTCACGCTGTCGGTTGTGAATGGTTTTTTCAAGGCGACGGCCGTCGGGTTGACCATGATCGTCTAGGTGAATTTTGTAGGGCGTGCCAACCATCACCACTTCGTCGCCTTCTTCCCAAGCATTGACCACATGAAGCATGTAGGCTGGCTTGGCGGTAAACCACCTGACTTCTTGCGCTTGACCATAGCGCGGCACAATGCCAAAACGAGAGGGTTGTGTGCCGTCAAATTTGATTTTGTAACGGCCTGCTTTGAGCGCATCAGGATCGGGGCGAAGCGGAAAGTCGTGCAAGATGGTGTAGTGCTCGGTGATGGCCATGTCGTGGGGCAGGCTGGGGCCAGGCAAATCCACGTCAATTTTGTGACGCAGTTTGCGGTCTGGACCCACCACCCCGTATTGCATGTAGGGGGCTTTTAAGCTGTAGTCAAAAAAGATCAGCTCGCCTGTGTGTTCGTCGGGCCTTGAATGCGCCGACAGTCGCATGACAGTGCCGTCAAAATCTGACGTACCAATGGTTTCCAATGTCTCTGGGTCAACTGCATAGGGCATGCCCGAGCGATACCACATGCTGATGAGACGCCCGGCATGGTATTTGACATCGGTGTTGGCCGTGTTTTTAAGAGGTTCATCCGGACGGTCTTGTCGCCAAGTTTCCTTGATGCCTTTCCACAGTGCCTTGTTGGCTGCTTTTTCTTCTTCTAATGCCGAAGTTTTAACCCACTTGTTGCGATAAGTGACGTTGCCATTTTCAAACTTGACAGCATGCAACATGCCATCACCATCAAACGCGTGATAACGCCAATCGGGTTGGAAATAAGGGTTAGGGCCATTGCGCACATAAAGACCATTCAGGTCTTTAGGAACTTCCCCGATCACTTTCATGTCAGTGAAGATGTCTTCACTGTGAATCGGTGCGTTGTTTCCGCTGAGTGCAGGAATTTCGTGAACAGGCAAATCAAGGGAATTCATCGGTCTATCTCGGTGCGCACAGGCGCAAAATTGAAAAGGCCCCGTGAGGGGCCTTTCAAGGATTATTTGCCGCTAGGTGCTGCAATTTGGACCCATTTGCCACCCTTGATTTGATCAATGGATGCCAACTCGGGGCCGACATGGTTGTTTGTAAATGTTTGTCGGGCGTAAGTGGTGAAATCTTGATGGGGCACGCCCGCCATGGCCTTGGCGAATGCCTGAGAAGTCAGGTTACGGCCAGTTGCCTGCAGGCCTGCAATGAACCAAGCGGTGTAGGAATACGCGTTGGCTGCATTTTCATCGGCATCCATGTTGAATTTGGCTTTAAAGTCCGTCATGAATTTTTTGGCAGCAGGGTCGGATGTATCTGGGTCATGCAGCTTCCAGCCGCCAATGCCATACATGCCTTCGGTGGCCTCTTTGCCCAATTTGGCCACAATGGTTGAGCGACCAGGAATGGTGGTCAGAACCTTGACCTGGCTCCAATTGAGTTTTTTAACTTCGGCCATGACGCCAACTGACTCACGCACCAAAGTACCTGCAATGATCAAGTCCACATTGGCCGCTTTGAGCTTGGCTACTTGAGACGAGAAATCGATGTCACCCACTTTGTAAGCGGCTTCTGCAGCCACTGTTTGACCTGCCTCTTTGAGGGCGGTATTGACACCCGCTCTGACCAGATCACCAAAGGGTCCTTCTTGGTAAATGACCCCAACCTTTTGGCTCTTCCAGTTTTTCAAGGCCCATGCCAAACCATAGGACGTTGTGGTGTCATAGTTTTGTACTGTTGTAAACAGCAAGGGGCTGTTACCACTGACTTTTTGAATGATGCCTGATGCCGCCCAAGGCGCAAACACGACCACACCTGCGTCGTTGGCCATTTTGACGGTGGCAGCATTGGGGCCAGAACCAAATGAATTGAGGATGGCAAAGGCGTTGTCACTCTTGATGAGTTTCTGCACAGCGCGAACAGCCTGCTGAGGCTGGCTGCCGTTGTCTTCCACGATAAGTTTGATTTTGCGGCCATGCACCCCGCCTGCCGCATTGACCTCGTCAATTTTCATTTGCATGCCGTTGCGAAGCATGGGCATGCCAGCAGCTGCCGGGCCCGACAAGTCGATGTGCGTGCCAATCACAATTTCGGTGTCACTGACCGTTTGCGCTTGTGCGATGCCTGCCGCAGTTGCGACTGTGGCGATCAAGATATTTCTGCGATTGAGTTTCATGGTGTGTCTCCTTGTGTACAAAAAATACTCTGTTAATCTCATTCACGCACGCGTGATTACCCTGATGCCGCGTCTCAAGTGCGATACATCGTTTCAATCAAATCAGCATATTTGGTGGCAATGACTTTCCTTTTCAGCTTCATGGTGGGGGTGAGTTCGTCGTCTTCTGCGGTTAGCAGCTCTGAAATGATTCGAAAATCCTTGATCTGTTCCACCCGGGCCAGCTGTTCATTGATGCGCTCTACCTCGGCCTGAATCAAACTCACAATTTCTGGCCTTCGCGTGAGGCTGCTGAAGTCTGTGTAAGGAATTTGATGTTCTTGGGCGTACTTGGCCACGTGCTCCAAATCGATCATGACCAAGCAGCTGAGGTACTTTCGAGCGTCACCAATGACCACAGCATCTGTGATGTAGGGGCTGAATTTCAGAAGACTTTCGATGTGGCTGGGTGTGATGTTCTTGCCACCCGAGGTAATTAGGATGTCTTTAATGCGGTCTTTGATGGCCAAGTAGCCATCGGCATCCAATTCACCGCAATCACCAGTGTGCAGCCAACCTTCTTCGTCCAGTGCTTCGAGTGTCTTGTCGGGCATATTCCAATAACCGCCAAAGACGTTGTGGCCACGAATCAACACCTCGTTGTCTTGGCCAATTCGAATTTCTGTGCCGGTGGCTTTGAGTCCCGCCCATCCCAATCGAATGCCGCCCTTGGGGGTGGCTGTACAAAATCCGGTGGTTTCGGTCATGCCAAAAGCTTCGCGCAGTTCAATGTCACAACTTAAATACCAGCGAATTAAATCGGGCGGAACAGGGGCTGCACCCGTGAGGGCCGTTTTGACATTTTGAAGCCCAAGAAAGACGCGCACATTGCGCATGGCCAGCCATCGAATGGCTGATGCCATTAAGCCTGTCCCCTTTGGCGCTTGGCCAGTCAGTCGAGCCTCAACCTCTGCAGCACCCAAGGATTGCGCTGTTTGGTACATCCAACGTGCGGGGGCCACGGCATCGCGCATGAACAACTCAATTTGAGAGTACATCTTTTCCCAAAAGCGAGGCGGTGCAAAAACCACATGAGGCGCAACTTCTCGAATGTCATTGACCACCGTACTGGTGTTTTCTGGAAAGTGAACAATGAGACCCACCGACAAGGGGTTGTAGACCGATGCCATGCGCTCTGCAATGTGACACAAGGGCAGGAATGACAGAGATTTATCGCCCACTTCAACGTCTAAATATTCAGTGGCCAAGCTCAGCTGGAAGATCAAGTTGCTGTTCAGAATCATGGCCCCTTTGGGGGCGCCTGTGGTGCCTGAGGTGTAGACCAGGAAGGCCAGCGCATCACTGCGCGTTTCAGCAATGCCTTTCTCAAATAGGGCCGCTTGTGTTGAAACCAAGGCTTCGCCTTGGCTTAAGAAATCGTCAAAAAAACTGACCCTCTTGTGGGTAAATTCTCGAAGTCCTTCGCGCTCCATCACCACGATGTGTTGAAGCGCAGGACAGGCCTCGATGACTTCTAATACTTTGTCCAGTTGTTCCTGGTTTTCGACAAACAGAACGCGCGTGCCAGAATCAAGCAGGATGTGCTGCAGTTGCTTGGGTGAAGAGGTGGGGTAAATGCCGTTGCCCACCATGCCTAGACACTGAGCCGCCATGTCCACGTAGAGCCACTCGGGTCTGTTTTCAGCAAGGACACACACCCCATCGCCTTGACGCAGGCCTAAATTCAATAGCGCTAAGCCTACAGATTGAGCGTGTTGGTAATACTGGTGCCAAGTTACTGTTTGCCAGAGGCCATGTTTTTTGTGCCGGAGCGCTGGCAGATCGGCCCATTCTTGGCAGCGTTTTTGAAACACGCGTGCAGGCGTATCTAGGCCCAGAAAACTGGGTGTCGAAGAAGACTTGTTGATTGAATTCATCGCCATGTCTTGCGCCTTTTCCATCTTTGCGATGTACCACTTAAGCCTTGGTTGTTGTGACCACCCAAATAGGCCTCTCGCACATCTGTTTTTTGGCTCAAGGCTTCGCAAGTGTCAGCGGCCACGATGCGCCCCAATTCCATGATGTAGCCATCATCGGCGTGGGCCAAGGCAATGGCCGCATTTTGTTCCACCACCAAAATTGCAGTCTCGGTTTCTTGTCGAATTCGACTGATGATGTTGAAAATTTCTTTGGTTAAAAGAGGTGACAGTCCGAGCGAGGGCTCGTCCAGCATGAGCAGTTTGGGTTGCCCCATGAAAGCTCTGCCAATGGCCAACATTTGCTGTTCGCCACCGGACAACAAACCCGCATGTTGATTTTCGCGCTCTAACAGTCTTGGAAACCATTGAAAGACACGGGCGATATCGTTTCGCACGCCTTCCGCATCCTTGCGTGTGTAGGCGCCCATGTTGAGATTTT
>JACCEA012246407.1_pt1 | contig 13544 bp, 11 predicted proteins | sample 7449851 | NCBI WGS metagenome assembly JACCEA01 (sample SAMN15323453, study PRJNA562643) | freshwater metagenome | isolation source: river surface water | place: USA:Blue River Watershed | collected 2017-08-18 | reverse complement strand
TTCATCGGCTGAGTTTCTACAGCCGATGAGCAGCAATAAAAAAGCGGAATAAATTCCGCTTTGGTAAGTTTTAAGAAACATGAATTACTTCACATTGACCAATTCCACATCGAAGATCAACGACGCATTGGGTGGAATAACACCACCTGCGCCGGCGGAACCGTAGCCTAAGTTGGAAGGAATGATCAGGCGCATTTTATCGCCCACTTTCATCAAACCGATTCCTTCGTCCCAACCTTTGATCACGTAACCTTGTCCTAATGGGAAATCGATGGGTTCACCTCTTTCCACAGAAGAGTCGAATTTCTTCCCACATTTTCCACTTTCGTTTAAGTATCCAGTGTAATGAACAGAAACGGTTTTTCCAGCTTCGGCCTTTGCACCATTACCTGATTCAAGAACGATGTATTCCAATCCAGAAGCGGTTTTTTGAACTTTTTTTCCTTCAACATTGAAAGGAGTTGCTTTCGGAGTTGCTTTGAAATCGATCAATTCCACTTCAAAAAGAAGGGTTGCATTGGGTGGAATAGCATCTCCAGCTCCACGAGCACCGTAACCCAATTCGGATGGGATGATCAAGCTAGCTTTATCACCTTTTCCAAGTAGAGCGATTCCTTCATCCCAACCTGGAATAACTTGACCAACACCCAATTGGAAGCTGAATGGAGTTCCACGATCTACAGAAGAATCGAATTTTTTTCCTTTTTGTCCGTTTTCGTACAAATAACCGGTGTAATGAACGGTTACTTTATCTCCAGCGGATGGTTTGTCTTTTCCGTATTGACTTTGAAATTGAACTTTTAAGCCACTTGATGTGGTCATTTCTTTGGTTTGTTCCATGGTTTTTTTGGTATTTCCTTTTTGGGCGCATGCAACGGTGGAGAAAGCCAATGTTGCTGCAAGAATGATGGTTTTATTCATGATTGTTTTCTAAGATTTCCAAAAATAGGGGAAAACTAGGAAACGGGATAAATAAAAATTAGTTGCCTTCGATGATTTTAAATAAATCGTCGAGTTTAGGGGTGAGGATAATTTCGGTTCTTCGGTTGAGTTTACGGGCAGCTTCCGATTTGGCAGGATCTACCGGAGAAAACTGCCCGCGACCACTAGCAGTAATTCGATTCGGATCGATGGAAGTTCCTTCCGTTAAAATTCGGGTGATGGTGGTTGCACGCAACACGGAAAGGTCCCAATTGTCTTTCACTTGTCCGCTACCGGTGTAAGGAACGTCGTCGGTATGTCCTTCGACTGCGATATTGATGTCTTGATTGGTTTCCAATACCTTGGCCAATTTTGCGATGGCTTCACGACCCTTGGGGTCGATTTCGCGTGAGCCGGATTTGAATAAAAGTTGTTCACTTAATGAAACGTACACTTTTCCGTTTTTCTGAATCACTTCCAATCCGCTTCCTTTGAATCCGGTTAATGCTGCTGCTACTTTCTTTTGTAGCGCATTCACGATGGAATCTTTGCGATCTAGAATATCTTGTAATTCTTGAACTTTAGCTTCACGCTCCTCCAATTTCTTTCGGGTATCGTCGTTTTGAGCAGCCAAAACGTTCAAGTTTTTTTCTTTGGCAGAAAGCTCTTGGCGTAGCTTTTCCAGTTCTGCCTTTTGTTGCGCCAATTCCTGCTTTTGCTCGTCGATGCGGGCTTGCAATCGTTGGTTTTCGTTTAAGTTAGCATTGAGAATGCGGTCGTTGGTTTTCGACAACTCCTCCATCCGCTTTTTATTTTGCTCATCGAGCATCATGTACTGTCGAAGGGAAGCCCCAAGGTTGGTCGTGTCTTTCAACAAAATTTCACGCTCCTTTTTTAACTTGGTTTGTTCTTCATTCAATGCCGATTGCTCACCTTGTAATTTTTTCTTTTCGGTATTGCAGTTTTCTAAATTGGTTTCTGCTTTTTTCCGTTTTTTAACTTCATCTTCAAACTTCCGCTGAGGAACACAGGAAGCCGCGCCAATTAAGGCTGCTGCAAAAAGAAATTTGTTCATTTACAAGGATTTAATCCCGCAAAATTAGAATTCGAATGGAGTATATGGGTATTTAACCTCCCAGCTTTTATGCACAGCGTCCACAATTGTAGACCTTAGACCATTGAGATTGACTTTATCCACAGCTGAAACGAAAATGACATCTCCACCTTTGCTCATCCAGGTTTTTTTCAACGATTGTAGGGTGGGCCGTTCTTCGGAAAAGTTCACGACATCGTAATCGGGCACTTCTTCATCGCCCAGGTCGTGAACCCGATCGATTTTATTGAAGACCAAGATTTCTTTTTTGTCGGTGGCTTTGATGGATTGAAGGGTTTCTCGAACCACGGTGATGTGTTCTTCGAAGTTGGGATGGCTTAAATCCACGACGTGCAAAAGGATATCGGCTTCCCGCACTTCGTCCAAGGTGCTTTTAAAGCTTTCGACCAAATGGTGCGGGAGTTTGCGAATGAATCCTACCGTATCGGATAGCAAAAAGGGTACGCGGTCAATCACCACTTTTCGAACAGTGGTGTCGAGCGTAGCGAATAATTTATTTTCTGCAAACACTTCCGACTTGGCCAAAAGGTTCATCAAGGTACTTTTTCCCACGTTGGTGTATCCCACCAAAGCTACCCGAATTTGTTTATTACGGGTCTTTCGTTGGGTTTCCATCTGTTTATCTATTTCTTTCAGCTTTTCTTTTAGCAAAGAAATTCGATTTCGAATGGCTCTTCGGTCGGTTTCAATTTCTTTTTCACCAGGTCCTTTCATCCCAATTCCTCCTTTTTGTTTTGAAAGGTGAGTCCACATTCGGGTAAGACGAGGAAGAAGGTATTGATTTTGCGCTAGTTCTACTTGTGTTCGGCTTTGAGCGGTTTGAGCTCGTCGAGCGAAAATATCCAGAATCAGGTGAGATCGATCGAGAATTTTGATTTCGCGTTGAAAGGCCGCTTCAATATTCCTTAATTGGGTAGGCGAAAGCTCATCATCGAAAATTACGATGTCGATCTTTTCCTCATTGGCAAAATCAACAATTTCCTGTAGCTTTCCCGGACCGATGAAGGTTCTTGGGTCGGTATGGTCCAATTTTTGGGTAAAACGTCGAACGTTTTTTGCGCCAGCGGTTGACGCTAAAAATTCCAATTCGTCCAAATATTCAGTGGCTTGTTCTACCGATTGTTGGCGCGTGATGGCCGCCACAAGAATACAGGTTTCTTGTTCTTTGGCGGTGTTGTATGGTTTTGAATTTAACACTTAGAGTCCCAATTCCTTTCTTTGAGCATCGTCGATGAGGGAAGGAGCGTCGATCATCATATCGCGGCCCGCGTTGTTTTTGGGGAAAGCGATATAATCACGAATGGATTCCGTGCCTCCAAACATCGCACACAAACGGTCGAAGCCCAAGGCAATTCCGCCGTGAGGAGGTGCGCCGTATTGGAAAGCTCCCAATAAAAATCCAAACTGGGCTTGGGCTTGTTCGGGGGTGAATCCTAAAAGGGCGAACATTTTTGATTGAAGGGCAGCATCGTGAATACGAATGGAACCTCCACCAATCTCTACGCCGTTGATGACCAAGTCGTACGCATTGGCGCGCACTTTTCCTGGATCGGTTTCTATGAGTTCAAAGTCTTCCGCTTTGGGAGATGTGAACGGGTGGTGCATAGCGTGGTAGCGTCCAGATTCTTCGTCCCATTCCAAAAGAGGAAAATCGATTACCCATAAGGGTTGGTAATGGTTTGGATTTCTCAGGCCGAGGCGATTCCCCATTTCAAGGCGAAGTTCGCTCATGGCTTTCCGCACGGGCGATGCGTTTCCGCTTAACAACAGCAATAGGTCGCCCGGTTGGGCACCTGTGGCTTCGCCCCAGGTTTTCAAAACCTCTTCCGAGTAAAATTTATCGACCGATGATTTGAGGGTTCCATCTTCGTTGTAGCGCACGTAAACCAAACCTTTCATGCCGATTTGTGGACGCTTTACCCATTCGGTAAGTTCGTCGATTTGTTTGCGGGTGTAGGAGTTGGCGCCGGTTGCGCAGATGGCCACCACGCTTTCGGCTTCTTCAAAAATGGGGAATCCGTGGCCTTTTACCAAGGAATCTACATCGTGAATGCGAAGGTCAAATCGGGTATCGGGTTTGTCGTTTCCGTAGAATTTCCAGGCATCGGCAAAGGTCATTCGAGGGAAGGATTCCAGGGTAACTCCTTTCACATCGTGGAAGAGGCGGCGGGTTAATCCTTCGAACGTGTTGAGGATGTCTTCTTGATGAACGAAGGCCATTTCGCAATCGAGCTGGGTAAATTCGGGCTGACGATCGGCGCGAAGGTCTTCATCGCGGAAGCAACGAACAATTTGGAAATATTTGTCGTAGCCGCCCACCATCAAGATTTGCTTGAAAGTTTGGGGTGACTGGGGAAGGGCATAAAATTGTTTTTCGTGCATGCGCGATGGCACAACGAAATCACGGGCTCCTTCCGGCGTTGATTTGATGAGGTAGGGTGTTTCGATTTCGAGGAACTCCATTTCGTCCATGAATCGACGGGTGGTTTGCAGGAGTTGGTGGCGAAGTAAAAGGTTATTTTTTAGCGGATTGCGTCGAAGATCGAGGTAGCGGTATTTCATGCGCAGCTCTTCGCCTCCATCGGTTTCGTCTTCAATGGTGAAGGGTGGAATTTCGGAAGCGTTGAGGATGTTGAGTTGAGAGAGGAGGATTTCAATTTCTCCGGTAGGCATTTTAGGATTTTTTGCTTCCCGTTCGATCACGGTTCCGGTGACTTGAATCACGAATTCACGGCCGAGTGTTCTCGCTGCGGATTTGAGTTCTTCGGCAGCGTTTTCATTGAGGATGATTTGGGTAATTCCGTAACGATCGCGCAAGTCGATCCACATCATGGCGCCTTTGTCGCGGACGCGCTGTACCCATCCGGCGAGGGTTACGGTTTGGTTGTTGTGGGAGAGTCGGAGTTCGCCGCAGGTATGGGTTCGAAACATGGGTGATTTTTTTTACAAAATTACGAAAAGAAAGGGATGGTTGGGGTGGAAGGGAGGGGTAGAATTTTGCAGATGGTTGGAGCGTTCGCTTTTGAGATTCAGAGGGGTCTCGGTAATAATCCCGACATTCGTCGGGAAAGGGTTCCTAATAAGAAGGTTGAAGGGTAGTTCCCTGAGTCGTGTCGGGTGGTTCTTGAGTCGCTCCCTGAGAATCGCGAAGGGAGCGGGGCGGTGTCTTCGAGAGCCTCAGACACCGGATCGCCCTGTTGGGTTCAACTATGTGTTGAACCCAGAAAAACAAAAAAGCCCCGACGAATGTCGGGGCTTTTTTGTTATGATGTTTTGGGAATTATCCCAAATAACTCTTCAACATTTTGCTGCGGCTGGTGTGGCGCAAGCGCTTCAGCGCTTTGTCTTTGATCTGACGAACGCGCTCGCGGGTAAGATCGAAACGCTCGCCAATGTCTTCCAAACTCAAGCCGTGGTCTACGCCAATGCCAAAATACAATTTCACTACCTCACGCTGACGGTCGGTTAAAGTGGCCAAAGAGCGTTCAATTTCGTTGGCGAGCGACTCGTGCATCAAGCCTTCGTCGGCAATCTCGGCGTCTTCATTCACCAAAACATCCAACAACGTATTCTCTTCTCCCTGAACGAAAGGTGCATGCATGGAAACATGGCGTCCGCTGATGTTCAAAGTATTTTCTACTTCGTCCGAAGAAATGTCCAACAACGCAGCCAATTCTTCCACCGATGGATCGCGCTCGAATTCTTGCTCCAATTGCGAAAACGCTTTCGAAATTTTATTCAACGAACCTACACGGTTCAACGGCAATCGAACAATACGGCTGTGCTCGGCCAAGGCCTGCAAAATCGACTGACGAATCCACCAAACGGCGTAAGAAATGAATTTAAATCCACGGGTTTCGTCGAAACGTTTGGCGGCCTTAATCAATCCTAAGTTTCCTTCGTTGATCAAATCACTCAGCGTTAAACCTTGGTTTTGGTATTGTTTCGCCACCGAAACCACAAATCGGAGATTGGCTTTCGTCAATCGCTCCAACGCGGCTTGGTCTCCTTCCCGAATGCGACGTGCTAATTCTTCCTCCTGTTCAGGAGTGATCAAATCAACCTTTCCAATCTCTTGCAAGTATTTTTCCAAGGATTGGCTTTCGCGATTGGTAATGGATTTCGTGATTTTTAACTGCCTCATAATCTTTTTTGATGTTCCTGAGAAACCATAGGTATCCCAATTAAGTTGCAAAAATAAGAAAAACCTTCCTTTTTCTTCGCTTTTTTTTAAGGCTTCTTTACCTTTTCTTTAAAACCCTTTTCACTTCCTTTCGTTTTATCCTTATGCAGAAAGATGTAGCATCTGAAAATAAAGAAAACCAATCCCTTTATTACCACGGTGAAGCCAAGTTTTCACCCATTCCTCTGACCGTTTCCTCCCCCGTGATCAAAGCCACCGATAAGGGAAAAATACGCGCCAATGCCGTTCAAAGCATGATGGAGCACGCCCAACAACAGATGGATCTCCTGCGAAAACAGGCGCAACTGATCATGGATCAGGTCGCCGAAATCGAGCAGCGCATGAAACTATCCGAAGAAATTTACGCAGCTGATCTCTCCTTTGAACCCGTTGTTGGACAAACCTACCACCTCTACGAACGCGAAAATGGGAAGAAATTCGTCTCCATTGTGGGCCCCACCGAATGGGGAAGATCCAAAACCGATTTGGCCCACCTCGCTACTGTTATCCTTTTGGCCGATAAATCTTGGAGCTTCGTGAAAAATTCAGAGAAATGAAGTAACTTCGTTTCCTATTTTTAACCCATGAGTCATCGGAATTTAGTCATCATCCCCACGTACAAAGAGCGGGAAAACATCGAGAAAATCTTGCGAAAAGTCTTCTCCTTGTCTCTCCCTTTCCACGTTTTGGTGGTCGACGATAACTCTCCCGACGGAACTCAAGACATTGTTCGCTCCCTTCAATTGGAGTTTCCCGAACAACTTCACCTGTACCCCCGGGCTGGAAAATTGGGATTAGGCACCGCCTATTTGGAAGGATTCACTTGGGCATTAAAGCATAACTACGATTATGTTTTCGAGATGGATGCCGATTTTTCGCACAATCCCGATGACCTTCTTCGTTTGTATCATGCCTGTGCTGTGGAGGGGAATGATTTGGCCATCGGCTCTCGGTACGTTACCGGAGTGAACGTGGTGAACTGGCCGATGAGTCGAGTGATGCTCAGTTTCTTTGCATCGAAGTACGTGAAGTTCATGACTGGCATGCCGGTGAACGACGCTACGGCTGGGTTTATGTGCTATTCATCAACCTTGCTCAAAAGCATTCAATTCAACAAAGTGAAGTTTGTGGGGTATGCTTTTCAAATTGAAATGAAATTCACCGCTTGGGCAAAGAAATTTAAAATGGTGGAAGTCCCCATCATCTTTACCGACCGCACCGAGGGTCAAAGCAAGATGAGCAAAGGAATTATTCGCGAAGCCGCTTTCGGCGTAATTTCGCTCAAGCTCCGTTCCATTTTCGGAAAATTTTAAATCATGCGTACGCTTATTACCAACATTGGATTCTTGGCCCAGGTCGAAGAGTCCGATATTCCTTGCAGAAAAGGATCAGAAATGAAGCATTTGCCCGTTTTGGAAAATGCTTTTTTGTTGATTGAAGATGGAAAATATTCCGATTACGGCCCCATGGATCAAGCTCCGGAGCGCGCTGATGCTTTCATCGATGCCGATGGTGGCGCCGTGCTTCCCGGCTGGACCGATTCTCACACCCATTTGGTTTACGCTGGCAGCCGAGAATTGGAGTACCGCGATAAAATTTTGGGATTAACCTACGAACAAATTGCAGCCAACGGAGGAGGGATTTTAAATTCGGCGAAACGATTGCAGCAAACTTCGGAAGCGGAATTGCTGGATCAAGCGTGGGCGAGATTGCAAGAAATTCGCAGTTTCGGAACGTGCGCTGTAGAAATTAAATCGGGATACGGGCTCACCGTAGCCGATGAATTGAAAATGTTGCGGGTAGCCCGTACCCTGAAAGAGCAGGGCGAAATCACCGTAAAAACAACCTTATTGGGCGCTCACGCCCTGCCCGTGGAGTTCAAACAAAATCGTTCCGCTTACATCGATTCGGTGGTGAACGACATGATTCCCCAAGCGGCAGGGGAGGGGTTGGCCGATTACTGTGATGTTTTCTGCGACCGAGGATTTTTCACGGTAGAAGAAACCGATCGAATTTTGGAAGCTGGATTAAAATACGGCTTGAAACCCAAAATTCACGCCAACGAGTTGGATTACAGCGGAGGAATTCAGGTAGGCGTGAAACACGGCGCCATTTCGGTGGATCACTTGGAATTTACGGGGGAGGAAGAGATGGAGGTGTTGTTGCATTCGAATACCATGCCCACCCTTTTACCGTCAACAGCATTTTTCCTCGGCTTGCATTACCCACCCGCCCGAAAAATGATGGATGCCGGTTTGCCGGTTTCCCTGGCTACCGATTACAATCCGGGCAGTTCTCCCAGTGGCAACTTCCCGTTCATCATTGCATTGGCATGCATCCAAATGCGCATGTTGCCTGAAGAGGCCATCAATGCAGCGACCATCAATGCAGCATATGCATTGGAATTGCAGAACCAGTTGGGAAAGATAAAAAAAGGATTGCCTGTCAATTGTTTCATTACCCAAAAAATTCCATCTTTGAGCTACCTTCCTTATTCGTTTGGAAGCAATTTGATCAAAAAGGTAATTTCCAATAAAGTTTAATTATGTGCGGCATTTTCGGCGAATTTCATACAGGTAAGAATCGGAATTTATCCTCCGATATTTTTGAAAAAATCAATGATTTGAATTTTCAAAGAGGACCCGATTCAGGTGGAAGATTTGAATTTGAGAATCACGTTCAATTGGGATTTCGCCGATTAGCGATTTTAGATTTGAGTTCGGCCGCCAATCAGCCCATGGTTTCTCCTGATGGGCGATGGGCGATGGTTTTTAATGGGGAGGTTTATAACCACAAAAAAATTAAGGCCCTTCTTCCAGAGGGAAAATATCAATTTAAAACCACCTCGGATACCGAAGTTATTTTGTATGCCATGGATCATTTTGGTCCAATGGAGGCTGTAAAGTTGTTGGATGGCATGTTTGCCATTGGATTGGTTGATCTATTCAAGGATGAACTGTATTTGTTCCGTGATTTCGCCGGAATAAAGCCGCTTTTTTACGGAAAAAAATCTGGATCTATTGTTTTTGGTTCCCAATACGACCAAATTACAAAGCATCCACTTTTTACGAATGAACCCGTTAACCAAGAAGTATTGAGTGTTTTTCTTCGTTGGCACTACGTTCCAGCTCCATTGGGCATGTTGGAAAATACTGGGCAGTTGCTTCCGGGGAGCTGGCTTCATGTTTCAAAAGACGGAAATGTACGTCAAGGTAAGTATTGGGAGTTCGATCCTTTCCGTCCATCCACCATCACTTCTGAAAAAGAAGCGCTTGGATATTTGGAACAAAACCTTCTCGAAAGTATTGAAATGGAGATGGAGTCGGATGTTCCCCTGGGTGCATTTTTGAGCGGTGGCATTGATTCTCCGTTGGTGGTTTCCATGGCGCAAGAAAAAGTCAATGGGAAATTAAAAGCCTTCAGTATTGGAAGTGAAAGCAAGGTGCACGACGAAAGTGAAGATGCATCTTGGTATGCTCGAAAAATTGGAGTTGATCATCACTTGGAAAAAATGAACGCAGCTTCAGCATTGTCCATTCTGCCCGAAGTTTTGAAAACCATGCGTGATCCCATTGCCGATTTTTCCATCATTCCTACCTATTTGGTTTCAAAATTGGCGAGAAAGGAAGTTACCGTGGCACTTTCTGGAGACGGAGGGGATGAGTTGTTTTTTGGTTACGAACGATTTTTTTCCATGGGAAAAAACTTCAATTATTTGAATGATCCTCTCTGGAAACGTAAATGGGCCTATTACCTCAACTTTAAATTGTTGAAGAATAAAAAAGTAAATTCGGCGATTTTTACTCAGGACCTTGGTGCCTACCATGCCGAACTACACAGTCGATTCAAGCCTTCGAAGATTAGAACGGTTTTTTCAGATTTCAAAGAATATTTCCCCGATGAAGCCTTTTTCTTCAGTAAGAATTGGAATCCAAAATCGGAGGAGGAGTTGGTACAGCAGGTTGCTTATGCCGAATTTTATGGAATGATGCAAAAAACCTTGGTCAAGGTTGATCGTGCTAGCATGGGAGTAAGTTTAGAAGTTCGGGTTCCTTTTTTATTGAAAAGCAACATTGAAAAAGCCATTGATATTAGTCCGTGGTTAAGCTATGGAAACGGAAAAAAGAAGGAGATTTTGAAGCAATTGTTGCGCAAACGTTGCCCTGGAGCCCCCATCGATGAACGAAAGCGCGGTTTTACCATTCCATTGAATTCGTGGATTAATCAAGAATTAAAATCGAGTTTCGAGGAAGTTCTCAACGATCAAAATTTCCTTCAAACTTTTGGTTTTAACCAAGAAGGCATTCAACAATTAATGAAACAACACGCCAATGGTGTTGATGAAAAATGGCCACTGTTTACTTTATTTGCATTGTCTAATTGGAATAATATCAGAAAATGAAAAACATTGCCCTAACTTTCTTCCTATTGGCTTTTTCTTTCTTTGGAATTTCCCAAACTCTTCGAATTAAAATCACACAGCCCTCTCAAAACAGCATTCAATTGTTCGATCATTATGGGGAGCGAACTCGTTTGGTGGATTCAGCCTTCATCAATGGTAAAGGTGAATACGTATTTTCCATCAAATCGAATTGGAAGCCTGGTTTATACACCTTGAAGTTGGGGAAAGATTTGAAGGCCCAATTTTATGGAGGTGAAGAAGCAGAGCTCGATCTGATCATCAGCGGCAAGGAAGATATTTCATTGGTAACCAGCCTCACTGCGCCCATTGATAGCATTGTAATTCTTCAAAGTGAAGAGAATAAAGTGTATTTTCAGTACCAAAAAAGAGATAAATTTATTTCAAATCAGTTGGGGGTGTTGAATGAACTGCCCAATTATTTCCCCGAAAAAGATCCATTTTTTGCTCCTGTGCAAAAAAGGTATAATGCTCTCCAAAAAGAATATCGGTCTGAAGTGGATGTTTTGTTGCTGAAAAATCAGTCAACCTTGGCGTCGCGATATATAAAAACGCTTCGTTACCCTTTCATGCCGTTCAATTTGCCAGTTCAAGATCGATTGGCCTATATGAAAGCTCATTGGTTTGATGAGGTTAATTTTTCAGATACTTCCTTGATCAACACCAATTTGCTTACGAAGAAAGCTTGGGGTTATATCCAATTATACCGCGAACAATCGCTCAATAAGACCCAACAAGAACCTTTGTTTGCCGCTGCTGCCGATACTGTGATTTCCAAATGTTTGATCAATGAAACCATGGCCATTTTCATGCGAAACCAACTGGTGAAATTGTTCGAAATGTTGAGCATGGACAATGCGGTAAATCAATTGGCTGAGCGCTACGCCACCATTGGCTCCTGCACTGATCATGAGGGAGATGCGTTGAAAAAGCGATTGGAGGGAAGTAAGAAATTGGCCATCGGAAACGTAGCTCCCGAAATCATCGGTACTACCGTTGATGGAAAGTTCTTCGACGCCTCAACCATCAAAACGGAAAAAACGCTTTTGGTTTTTTGGGCCTCATGGTGTCCGCATTGCAAGCAAGAAATGCCCGAGTTGAAAAAATTGTATGATGCAAAGAAGCCCAATAGCTTCGAAGTGGTTGCTGTATCCATCGATACGAATGTCCTGGAATTGAAGACTTATTTGGCGGAAAAGCAAATCCCATGGACCACATTATTTGATGGAAAATCGTGGTTTGGTGCTTTACCCAATGCCTATAACCTGTACGCTACTCCCGTTTTTTATGTGTTGGATAAAAACCGTAAAATCATTGGAAAGGGCGGTAGCTTAGAGGAGGTAACCGAATATCTCCGTTAAAGTTTTTTGGCTCGATTGGTGCGGAATTCCTGCAAAAATTGAGTGGCAAAAACAAACTGATTGAGGGTTGGATTATCCGACAAAAGGATGTCGGTTTTGTTTCCTTCCCAACTTTTTTCACCCTTGTGAGCAAAAAGTATGTAGTCACCAATTTCCATGACCGAATTCATGTCGTGGGTATTCACAATGGTGGTGATGTTGAATTCTTGCGTAATTTCTTGAATCAGAGCATCAATCTTGATGGAAGTTAAAGGGTCGAGTCCGGAATTCGGTTCGTCGCAAAATAGGTATGCGGGATTGAGAACAATCGCACGAGCGATACCCACTCTTTTTTGCATCCCGCCAGAGATTTCGCTGGGGAATTTTTTGTTGTTTCCGGTTAGACCAACTCGTTCCAATACCAAATTTACCCGATCCAACATTTCCGATTTGGAGCGATTTGAAAACATCTTCAAAGGCAATATTACATTTTCTTCCACGGTCATAGAGCTAAATAATGCAGCTCCTTGAAACAGCATGCCAATTTTCTCACGGATTTCTTTTTTAGCTTCTTCTTCCAATTGATGAAAGTTTTGGCCATCCAACAATACTTCTCCGGAGGTAGGGACAATCAATCCAACCATGGTTTTCATCAAGACCGATTTTCCGCTTCCGGAGGCACCGATGATCATGTTTACTTTTCCCGGCATAAAGGTGGCTGAAATTCCTTTAAGAACTTCTTGATCTCCAAAGGTTTTTCGGATGTCTTTGAGTACAATCATAACAACAATTGGGCAAGAATATAGTCAGACAAAAGGATGATCATGCAGCAATAAACTACGGCTTTGGTGCTAGCTTCTCCTACTTCTCGAGCGCCGCCAGTAATGTTATATCCTTGATAACTGGCTACCGAGGCGATAAAAAAGGAATAGGTAAACGCCTTGATCATGGAGAAGTAAAAGGTGAAGGGCATAAAGGTGGAACGAGCTCCTTGAATGAACTCGTCGGAGGTGAGAATGCCGGTAATGTCTCCAACCACCATTCCACCAACCAAACACAAAATTTCGGAGAAAACAACCAAGATGGGAATCATGATGAGGGCAGCACAAATTTTTGGAAGGATGAGGAAGGAAGCTGAGTTAACTCCCATCACTTCTAAAGCATCGATTTGTTCGCTTACCTTCATCGTGCCAATTTCTGATGCGATGTTTGATCCAATTTTCCCGGCCAAAACCAACGTCATGATGGTTGGCGCCAATTCGAGAATGGAAGAGTCAGACACGATGGCGCCAATGGTGGTTTTCGGAATAAACGAAGCCACCAATTGATAGGCCGTTTGAACCGTGGTCACCATTCCAGTAAACAAGGATACAATGGCAACAATTCCGGCAGAACCTAATCCAATGTCCCAGCAGGAACGAACAAACGACTCCCGAAAGAGGGAACCGCTCTCAGGTTTTTTGAAAACCCGTTGCAATAACATCAGGTAATTCCCGAAGTGGTAAAAAAATCGCATAAAACAAAGGTAAAGAAAGATTCTAGAATCCTCTTTCGTTATATTTGTGT
>JACCEA010992398.1_pt1 | contig 13550 bp, 15 predicted proteins | sample 7449851 | NCBI WGS metagenome assembly JACCEA01 (sample SAMN15323453, study PRJNA562643) | freshwater metagenome | isolation source: river surface water | place: USA:Blue River Watershed | collected 2017-08-18 | reverse complement strand
TTCTATCAAATCAAAGCAGGTGCTGACCCTTAGTCGTGATTATTTCCGGCTACGAAAGCCCTTGGATCGTCGTATTTACGAGCTGGCCAGAAAGCATTGTGGCAAACAAAGCCGGTGGCAGATCGGGTTGGTGGCCTTGCACGAAAAAACGGGTAGTACGGCACCAATCAGGAATTTCAGGGGAGCGATCCGGGATCTCGTTTTATCCAATGAGCTACCGGACTATCTGGTGGAGTTCGATGATGGATCGGACATGGTGACGTTCTATCCAAGGAACATGAGTTTCCGGCTCAAATAGGTACGGCACTTCACCCACGATTGGCGGTGGATAGACACGTACTTTCACATGCACTTGGTTGTGGATAGACACGTACTTTCACATGCACTTGGTTGTGGATAGACACGTACTTTCACATGCACTTGCGGCCACGCAGCCCAATACGGGCGCGACTTCCCAAAACCGTAACTACGCGCGCGTTTTTAACTTTATATATATTTAACGTGAAAAGCCCAAACCATCGGCCAAAAATCAAAATTGCGGACACTTTGCGGGGCACCTACGGTTCCCCGAACCCCTCCCTTTTGTCGAGACCCCCAGAGGGGGTCAAAGCACCCCCTAAAAACTCTGTAATCAACGCACAACGAATTGCAGGCCTACGGGGGTACACGAGTACCCCCTACGCGCCGGAAATCGCTCTAAAACGCACAAAACGCGTTTTAGACCTCACCGGCGTGCCTACCGGCACCTGCATAACCCGATAACACTTAATTTTTCCCCTAAACTGTCTACAGAGAAAGGGGTAGCCACAGAATTCGTAATAACGCTGCCGAAAAGGCCCCTCGTATCACGCTTGTGCTCGCGCGTTATAAGTCGAGCATGCAACACCCAACTTCCGGTAAGGACACTGCAATGAACAAACAACTTGTAACCACAGATTTTCGTAATACCCGTAGTCAACTTTCACAACAAAGGAGTAGAAATGAAGCAAATCATCATGGCCACCGCTATCGCCATCCCGGCATTAGCTTTTGCAACTGAAGCGGCACCTGTAGTCCCTGCGGCATTGCCGATTACGTGCGTCAATGCGCCGCAAAACTCACTCTTATCGTGGCAGTGCGAAGCGCCTGAAATTGCCAAAGAACTGAAACTAACGGACGAACAGATATCGCCTTGGGCGGCCTACGTTGATTCTTACGCCAAGGCGATCCAGATACAAGCCAGTGTTCGCGCACAAATCGCCACCCTAAAAAATGTCCGGGCTAATGTGGTGGCCAGCGAAGGCAGTAAAACGGCCACGACCAAGGCAGAAAAGCTTAAGGTCATCGAGCGCGAAATCAAGAGCCTTGCAGACACAGAAAACGCACAACTCCGTGACTCTGCACGTCTGGCCAAGGCGTTCATAGAAACCTTGTCGCTGGAACAAGCCCGTTACATCCTAGAGCAGAACATTCGTTTCCCCGGCATCGGCGAAACATTCCAAGTAAACGGGGTGTGACATGCAACTACGACGAGTCATATCTGTGCTCGTCGCTATCTGTCAGCTGGGGATGGGCGTGCTCATCCCCGCTGCGGATGCTGCGGCAAAGACGGGTGAGCTTTCTTGGGTAACTGCATCGAATTATGTCTGGCGAAACACCGATACAGGCATTCCCGTTCAGTTGTGGGACCCACAGTGGAATCTGATTGCACAGGTCAAGGTGAATGATTCAAACGGCAATCAGGATATGCGGCTGATTAACGGCCCTGGATGGATTACGTCAAACCTGTACGTAGATACAGGAGGCAATTCCGTAGCGTCACAGGTACTTGGTGGTCTACGCAATTTCGCCAACAAGACGGGGGCTATGGTCTATGGCCGATATTCCCCTACTAAAAAAGAACTACGGGTCAATATCGTTCGATCCTTTAAGAATGAAATGACTGGTGTCCTTGATATTCAGGAACGCCCGTATGCGCCGGTCGATGGAAGGCAGATTGTTTTGCGACGAGGGTATCTTTCACCCAACGAGTACCACAGAAGCATTGTCGAGGGAAATGATCCGTTTCAAGGGATGTTCAGTGACTACACAGATCCCGTGTTCTACAACGTGAATAGCGTTTCAGATGCCGAGGTCATCATGGGACTGGCCGCGAGAGACCCCACCAATATAATAAAAACATCAATTGCGCTTTTGGCCGTTGAAGAGACTCGGCTCGATCAGAAACAGAGCCAGTCGGGTAACTTCTTCAAACGCACCATTAAGCAGGAAGTCGATGGATTCACGAATTTCCGCTGGTTCGTTGGACTTCCTGTTGGACAAGCCGGTGGTGTGAATCCCGCATTTTGCGCGAAGCAGGTCAACCCATGTCCAGCCGAGTACACGGTTTGGTCTGGCTACTCATGGGCGAACTGGCGCGGCGGCAACATGCCAGAGCAGTTCGATCATATTTTCCACTGGGAAACCACGCAAAGCTCATGGACGCTGGCCTCTTTCACACTCATCGTCATGCTTGCGGCAACAGTGGCCACGGCTGGAGCCAGCGCCGCGCTGGCATTGGCAGAGCTAGCTGCATTTTCAACTTCCGGTGTTATTGGGGCTGGCGTTATGACCGGAGCGGCGTATGCCGGGGCTGGCTTATCTCAAGGCGGCGGTGGGCTAGACATGACACAATCGAACGTGGCCTATGGCAACATCGGGCGTAACCTCACACCGGCACAGGCACCTAACGGAGAGGTTCAATCTGGTTTGAATGCGGCATTGGGTAGCCGAGTCATGACACCAAATCCACAAGATTCTATTTCAGGGATGAAGTCTGCTTACGCAGGGAATTGTCCGACCCAGTATTCGGTAAGGCAGTGCTGGGCTGAAGGCCGTGATCCGGGCAATATCTTGCGCTCCGATGTTTACAAGGAGTGGAACGGTAGATTGCAGCTTCGGGATCGCTATGACTGGTGCCAAAACAGAGGCTGGACTGGTCGTGATCTGAATCTGTGCGCTATCGGTGCGCTGGATGCCCAAGGGCGCGACATCTACGGCTCTTACATGGCACCGCGCCTCTCGCCGCAAGATAACTACATCGTGAACTCGTTATATAAGCAGTATCCAGACTAAGAATCAGAAAAAAGGCCGCGTTAGCGGCCTTTAAAACATCATCTGTGGCGTTCGATTACTGGGTGTTTCGCAAGCGTTTGGTAGTTAACTCGGATATCTTAGTCAGTCCGGCTTCCGCGTATTTCTGGTAGCTATCAAAAAGCATCTCCCAGTAAAACTTCTCGCTGACATCTTCCCTGATCGTAATCGGTTGATCTCCGGCCATCATGGCCAAGTCAATGTAGGTCTCGTAGCGCACCCCCATGCCATCATGTTGTCGGCTTACCCAGAAATTTTTGATGTCGATTGTTACGGGTAATGCGTTTGGATCACTGGCACTCACAACCTTGTATCCGGCTTCTTCAAATCCTGTTGCCACAGCTTTTTTAACAACGTCTGCGACCGTTTGTTCTTCTGGCACCATAACCATCGCGTGTTGCGCCCATTCACCTTTAGTACATGCACCTTGTCGTGTAAATGCACGCGCTTTTGTGGCGGTATCTTTCAGCATTTTTTCGCCATCGACGGATGGTGTTTCGCAGTCACCAGCTTCATGTGGCCAAACGAATTTCCGACTGTCCGTTACCGACACGATTTTTACCGCTGGTCCGGTTGCTGCGACTGATCCAGACTTGGTTACAGGTACATCGAGGTTTGCCGTTCTTGGAATTAAAGTACAACCTGTTACTTGGGTAACGGCTGCGATCGCTGCAATCGTGAGGAGTGTTTTGAAGTTCATGCGGTATCTCTGGAAGCCTTGGTACATATGGGTATTAACGTTTTAGACTTGTGCTGGTTGACCGCCCGAATCTCAAATCTGATTACGACTTGGCCAGCCAAGCAATCTGAACTTTCCTATGCTGAGACACGCAATCTCTCAGATAGAGATTGATCAGACTTTGATAAGGCACCCCAGCGTCAGCGGCCATACTTTTGAAGTACGTGACAACATCTTCAGACAGACGCATTGTCACAGGTTTTTTGAGCTTGGACGCATAAGGGTTTTTACGCGACTTCATCTTTGAGAGATCGTATTCAGCTTTCATAGTTTCAACCTCCGTAGTAGGCACTTTCGCGCTTTGTAGCTTTGCGCGCAGAAATGATTCGAATGATATTTCCTGCGGCTCTTTCGCAATGACAAACAATCAACAATCTTGCCTCGCTGCTCATCCCCAGTAACAGGAACCGCTCTTCTTCGGCTGAATGATCTTCATCAAAGAACTGGACAGCAAATTCATCATAAAAAACGGACTCCGCTTCGGCAAACGAAACACCGTGCTTTTTAGCATTGGCCACCGCCTTGGTTGAGTTCCATTCAAATTTAATCATATGTACATTGTATTGAAAATCAGGCGGTTGTCAATCACGGATACGGATGCCTGAAGCTTTTTAAATTTCATGGGGTTGAGATATCAACGTTTCATGGAATTTTGGTTGACAATCATTTGTGGAGTGCTTGAAGCACAATTGCAGTTGTCAGGCCACCAAAGATGCTTGAGCCTAGCATCCAACCAGCTGTTTTTATCCACATCTTGTCGGCCACTTTTTGTATGTAGTTTTCTGTTGCCTTGATGCTTTTTTGCGCGTCGTTGGTGACAGATTTTATGTTCGAGATTGTTTGCGCCAGTGGGCCACCAAGAGATTCTTGAATAGCACCGTTGACTAGACTACGAATCTGTCTCTCGACATCGGCGACGCAGTTCGCGGTGGCAGCCTTAGTTTCTTCATTGATGTACTTACTGATTTCATCAATCATGCGATCTTTTGCTTCAATCAAGATCCCGGTTTGCCCTTCGAGATTCCTAGAGACCGCGCCCAACTTCTCCGGCAACGCCTTGATCTCGTCGTGAAGCTTGCCCACATCGCCGAGTAGTTCGGCGGTGAGGGCATCCCGTGCTGTACTTACGCCCATCATGTTCCCCTTTACTTGACCAGTGTCTTGAAAACCGCGTCTAGCTCTTCCGAAACACCAGCCGCTAGACGTTTAATCGAAAGCAGTTGAGCGTAGTGCAGTTTCTCGGCTGAATCCTTGGCCGTCTTGATTTTTTCCTTATAGTCGATCGGATCATTGAGAATGTCTGCAATGCCTTGCTCCGCGCCATTGAGTTTTCCGTAAATATCGTTGACGTGAATAATAGCCTCTGGACGTAAAGTGAAACTCTTGGCATCGGCATGAAATTCAAACAGACCAGAGAAAATACGTTCCGGCACATCGTCAATTTCAACCATATTAAATACAAGTCGTATTTTTTTAGCGGGAACACCTATATCAGCGAGAGCAGCGATGGTGCTAATAGTGTCTCGCATTTGCTTGTTTTTAGGCACTGTTGGAATAACAAAATAATCGAAGTCATCATGGCTACCTCTATATTGGTTCATGAGGTTTACAAAATCTTCGACGTTTGATGCCCCAACATCAACCACGGCATCATCAAGCAGCGTAAGAGCTTCTTGTAATTCGCCAAACTGCTTCCCTTTAATTGCCTCATCTTGGGTTCCGTCTGAATTTATTGATTCAACCGGAATAACCGTTGCATTATTCATGCGCGGAGCCAGCAGATGACGGGCGACAGTAGATTTTCCGACATTGCCAGAAAAATTGATAACGGCGATTTTCATTTACTTTTTCTCCTGATTAATAAGACGACTTGCGATGGTGTTTTTTGGCGTAGTTTTATCGCCGACATATTTCTCAGCGAATTTTTCTCGCTGTTGCTTCTTATCCAGCCCTGCCGAATTATCGAAGGGGATGGTATTGACCGCTTCCGGTACGACTGGTGCAACACTAGCCGGGAAGGTGGGTGATGGTTGATCAAAAGCCGATGGGTTGACCCCTTCGGCCCCGTGTTTTTTAAAGAACTTCTGGATCGACTGCCGACTGATTTCTAATCCGTTCGCGTGTAACCACTCCCGGATTTGGCCGTCGGCATATCCCTTGAGCTTTAGCTCGAAAATCTGCGACCTGAAAGGTTCGAGCCGAGACCGCTTCGCCCTTGGGACCACCTGTTTTTCGAATTCCGATATGTCCATGTTTAGATCCTTCCTTTTAGTCGGTTACGGCAAGCATTTGCAACCGATTGCGCCCAGTATGCCACACAAAACCCTCGTGTGCAACTGTTTGCAATTCGTTTGCTCGTGTTCTGCTACCATTGGGCAACCGTTTGCAATCTATCAGTATATTCGACGCAGAATTACAGGCACGACAGATATGTTTACAAATCGCTCCGCGTTTCGTAACATATCCCGTGCCTAAGGGGTGCCCCCTTAGAAACCCCAGCGGCGCGAGCCGCTGAAAAGCAGGAGCGAGAGAGCATGGCGCAGCAGAAGAAAAAAACGGTTGGCTTGAGCAAGCCAGTCAGCTTCCGATTGTCGGAGTCTGACCATGCTGCTTACCTCAAAAAGTGTGCGGAGGCCGGACTCAAGCCGTCCCAATTTTTTCGGGAGTGCGTCTTAGGTAACAAGACGCAGGTTGTGGCCAGGCTCACCGGATCGCCCGACTTGAAAACGTTACTTTTTCTTTTCAACAAGACGAGTAACAACATAAACCAACTAGCCCACCGGGCGCACAAAGATCATTTAGCTGGGCAATTGGATAATAAAACCTACCGCGAAATACTTTACTCTTTAGACAGCATCGCTTCATACATGAAAGCGACGATGAAAAATGCTAATTAGAATACGGGGCGGAATTTCAGGAATAAAAAGTTATCTGGAAAACGGCCAGAAGCAGGGGCGTGGATTTTCTCGGGACGAACTGGACGAGCGAGTTTCTTTGCATGGTGATTTAGGCGTTACCGACGAGATAATAAAACGGATAGAAAGTAGCGGTGAAAAATACCTGCATATAACCCTGTCTTTTAAAGAGGATGAAATAGACCGGGAGACCTTGGAATCTATTGTGGCTGATTTTGAGAAATTCGCTTTTGCTGCATACAAGCCAGAGGAATATAATTTTTTTGCAGAGGCGCACCTGCCAAAAATAAAAAGCTATACCAATGATAAAACTGGCGAACTTATAGAACGGAAGCCGCACATACATATCGTTGTGCCGAAAATAAACCTATTGAGCGGCAAGCATTTAAATCCGTTCGGAATGGTTGAGCACCAGACTAAATACATTGATTCATTTCAGGAATCAATAAATCAGAAGTACGGCCTTGCCAGTCCTAAAGACAATCGGCGGATTGAGTTTACGGGTGAATCGGAAATGGTGAGCCGCTTCAAAGGCGACTACTTCGACGGCCCGGCCAACGAACTCAAGAACGACATCCTGAATACGATTATTGAGGCCCGTATCGGGAGCCTTGATGCGCTTAAAGATACGTTGGCGGGGATGGGTGCAGTCAAAGAGCGCGGCGCAGGTAAACCGGGCGCATACCTGAATATCAAGCCGGACGGCGCATCCAAAGGCACGAATCTCAAAGACTACGTTTTTTCGAGGGAATTTCTGGCTCTATCCCATGACGAGAAGCTGCGAAAGCTTGCCGTGGGTGGGTCGCACGAGTACATCCAGCCCAATCCGGGGCAGCAGTCGGGGCGCGTCGATGAATGGGTGCAGGAGTGGCACGCGAGCAAGGCGCGTGAGATAAAGTATCTCAACAGTGGCAACCGGAAGCTCTACAAGGACTACAGGGCTGCGGACGATGATGGCAAGCGCCAGATCATTGACAGACTCGAACAAAATTTTTACCAAAAGCATAAGGAGCATGAGCATGAACGAACCGCAAAAGCAGGGGATCGCAAGTCGCGTTTTGGCGCAGATCGAAGAGAAGCACCGGCCAAATCCATCAACGGTGTGCGAAGTTTGTCCAGCATCGATGTGGCTGGGCTTGCCGGACGACCTCAAGTGCTTTTGCCGAGTGCTGCACGGCTACACTTGGACAACCGACGAACCGACCGTCATCGTCGATTGCGACGGTCTGACGATGGAGCCGTAACGGCGCAGTACTTGCGCGATCAGGAAGAACAGCGGCAGGCGGTTAACCAGTCTGACAAAACGCGCGAGATAAAGGCCAATCTCGATGGACGTAGGTTGTTACTGGCCTTGTCGCACACGCACGGTTTGATACCGGAAAAATACGAAGTTACAAAGGCAGAGGATGGATCAGATCGGATACGTTGTGGGCAGAGAAATCTTAACGTAACCGATTTTTTGACAAAAGAATTGCATCTGCCTTGGAACGAGGCGAAGCACTTGCTGGAACAGGTCTACGACGAGCAGGCCAAAGCAGAAGATTTGAAGCCACGGAAGAACGAACCGGCACGCACCTTGTGGGCCGAGTTTCAGCGCACCAGAAAGAACGGCACAGAAAATCCGTTTCAATTGCAACGGCGCAAGGAACAGGAGCGCATTGCAGAGGTCAAAGAGGCTTTCTACAAAGAGCGCGGACAACTTGAGCGCATAGGGTTAAGCAAGCAACAAAGCCGGGCGGAGGTCTCACTGTTGCGAGTGGCACGAATTGAACGCGAGGCCGCTTTGCGAGAGTTGTTTAAAGCAGAACGGGCGGCGTTGAGAACAAAGAAGCCGAGCAATGTTCAATACTGTGATTGGTTACTGGATGAGGCGCAGCGTGGTAGATCAGTTGCGTTGGAAGAGTTGCGAAGAATGCGCCCAACCGAAAGCAAGGTGGAAGGTAATTTGGTCCGCCAAGGGGATCGGATGGCGGCTACGACCACGCCGATTTTTAGGGATGCTGAAATCACGTATACCGTGCATGAAAACGGCGACGTGACTTACCGACGCGGAGAGACGGACATCTTGCGCGATGCAGAAAGAAGCGTGGGCGTGTTGCTGCAAGACACCAAGACTATTGAAACCGGCCTTAGATTGGCGGTTGAGAAATTCGGACCTACGGTGGCGTTGACAGGTAGTGATGCTTTCAAGAAATCAACAGCACTGGTCGCAGCAGAGGCCGGTCTCAACGTGTCATTTGCAGACCAGAAGTGGAACGATGTGATGCAGGCACGCAGGTCCGAACTTGCAGCTGATAAAGCACGCAAAGCCGAGTTGCAAAGACTGGGCCGTGAATTTGCAGCAGAGCAAAAACGGAAAGCCGAAGAGCTGGCAAAACCACAGATAAAGCAGCCAGGTATAAAAAAGGCAGAGCCGAAACCAGCCCCGGAAGCAGAGCCAAAATTCACTAGAAAAATATCGCGTTAGAGGATTGCCGCAGGGGATGGAATCGGCGCATAATCCCGTCAGACCTTCACAGCCCCTACGCTCGCAGGAAAGGGATGACGAGTAGCGGTTTTTGGAGGTTTTTTGTTGAGAATCCCGCTTTTTGAACCACGCCAGCCAATGAACTATCGAGGTCTGGGGTCGTAGAGGCGGGAAGGTCTTAGGCTCTATGCTCGCATGTAAGAGCGGACGAGTAGAGCCACTTGTATAGGTCTTGCCACTTTCTGAACCACGCCAGCCAGCTTTAGTAGGTTTGGGGTCGTAGAAGTGGCGAGGCCTTTTTTTTGTACCCATAACAGGTGTTATGTAACGGAAGCGTGAGCCTTTATTGAATGGCGTTTGCCAAATAATAAATAAACTGCGACTATCTTAGTCATTAAACGGTTAACACAAGGTCGCGGCATGGCAAATTCCATAGAAACCATCGATCACACGACTCTTTCCCGGCTTGTCGAAGCGGGGGTTGTGCGCGGTGTCGATGTGATTGGCCATCCCGGCGGCTGGAGTGTTATGGTCAAGTACGGCATGACTGAACGTATGCTGGCTGCGAGACGTGGAACGGTGCGGTCGTTCCGCAAGTTTGAAACGCTCGTCGCCTATCTCCGACCGCTTGGCATCGTTCACATGAACGTTAATGCCGCCAATTACGATCCTGTCTCTCTCAAAGCCAATCGTGCGCGGCCAGACGCCTCCGCACGGATGCGGCGGCTTTTGGCTGGTTAAAGTGTACATATCGCCAAGGCACCACCGTAAAATCACGCCAACTCACAAGGAGCACGCATGATTTTCTGGGAGCCGTTTGAGCATGACGGCATTGTTTACGATCTGTCGCATCTGCACCCGACGCAAATTGAATTGATCCAGCCAGGTATCGGGGGTAAGCCTGAACGTCGTTTTGATGTACAAGTGATATTCAGCCTGCATTGTTTTACCAGATCCTTAAAGGGATCGGATGCATCCGAGATCGAGCATTTGATCTATCGAGATCGGAGAGAGGATCGTGTATTCGACTTCGGGCGCTACGAGTTGTCTAAAAGCCTCCCAGTGATCGTTAAGGCGATAGACCGCCGTGCCTGCTTTCACTCTGGCAAGGGCAATTTCTTTTTGATCGAGCTGCTGACCGGCGAAGGCCAAAGGCAAGAGTACGAGGTTTATTTTGAAGCGAGCCGATCTGGTCGGCGCGGCGGCTTGATTAACCTGTATGTCCAGAGCGCCTATGTGCGGGATGCTTCGCACAAGTCTAGCCAGCCCAAGAAGAAGAAAATCGGCCTGTTCGTAATTCTGCACAACATCCAGAACAACAAACCTATCCGCGCACCAAAGTAAAAGGCTCCCGAGATGGGGAGCCTTTCGGTGAAGCTAATCGGGCCTCTTGGATATGTTCACGCTTGGGTGAACACCGCTTGCGCGGCGGGACTGTCGCACGGCTTATGCCGTTCCGTTCATACGACAGCAACCTAACTATACCGCTATCGCAATATAAGTCAAAGGTATTTTGATGTTCTATGCATACGGAATGCATTTCTTGCGTCGGTTTCCTTTTTGCAAGCTGTATGTTTTCTGGATGCCGTGTTAATATCAAAAAAACCTTTAATAGATCCCAAAAAGGGGTAATAATGATCATTACGGTAGGCAACACAAAGGGCGGGGTTGGTAAGACCACGATAGCCCTGAATCTGGCCATCGCTCGTGCATTGGCTGGAAAGGATGTTTGGGTAGTCGATGGTGACAGGCAGGGGACCGCTCAAACCGCCTTAACGATTCGAGCTGAGAGTGGGCGCACGCCGATGGTTGCCTGTTCCGTTTATTCGGACGGAGCAACGCTGCGCTCACAAGTGCAACAGCAGAAAGATAAATACGACGATATCGTGATTGATGCCGGTGGCCGAGATAGCACAGCACTACGGGCGGCACTTGCATTGTCGGATTTGTTGGTCGTTCCCTTCTCGCCGCGCTCTCTCGATGTTTGGGCCTTGGCCGATATATCGAACCTAATAGCAGAAGCACGCTCGATGCGTGATGGACTACGAGCTGTGGCCATCCTCAATAATGCCGATACGCAGGGATCAGACAACAAAGAGGCTGTTGAGGCGTTGGCCGATTACCCAGAGTTGGAGTTTCTGGACATCGCGGTCTGCCGTCGAAAGGCGATTGCAAATGCGGCTGGCCAAGGTTTGGCCGTTACGGAATTGGCACAAAAAGACCAAAAGGCGATAGCAGAGATTGAATCTCTTTACAATCGCGTTTTTGCATCTATGTAATATCAAAAGAAGATCATAAAGGCTTACAAATGGCAGTCACAAAAAGACCTAAGACAATAGAGCAATTTATCGGTGCAGCCCCCGATGCCGAGAAAACAATCCGCCAGCACGGGAAACAGGTGGCCATCTCTCTCGCCCTGCCGCGAGAATTGCTAGACAAAGCCGATGCACAGGCCAAAGACTTGTGTATTAGCCGTGCCGCATTTATCAAACTGGCGATTAATCGACTTCTCAACGAGGAAGCAAAGCGATAGAGTAATCAGAGCGGCACTCGGAGGTGGTGGAACACCCCCGAATGCCTAACCACAACGTCCTACCAAACCTAGGAGAGTGTTATGGCTAAGGCCATTTTATCAGCGCGTGATCGTGCTGAAATCAAAGCGCAAGGGGCGCACTTGCAGCCGATACGCCACCCTCAAAAAGATTTCTTTGTTGCGGACATCTTCGATACCGTACCGAAGGACGATACCGCGAGCATGGAGCATCCATTGTTTGCGCTCAAGGCTGGCGATCATCGAGTTCGGACGTATGAGCGCAATGGCGCAAAGATAGAGATTCAGCCCGGATCAAAGTTTGGGTGCGCGACGATTCACGATAAGGATATTTGGATCTACTGCATTAGTCAGATGGTCGAAGCCATGAATCGTGGCCGTGAAGACGTGAGCCGTACCGTTCGATTCACGGCCTATGACTTTCTGACGGTGACGAATCGTGACACCAGTGGCAGATCCTACGAACGAATGGGCGATGCCTTAGAGCGTCTGGCCGCTACTCGAATCGTGACCAACATTGAAACCGATGGCTATCGTGAACGTAGCGGCTTCGGTTTGGTTGATGCGTGGAAAGTCATCGAGCGCGATCAGGACGACAGGATGGTGGCCGTGGAAGTTACGCTCCCAGACTGGCTATATCGTTCTATCAAGTCAAAGCAGGTGCTGACCCTTAGCCGCGATTATTTCCGGTTACGGAAGCCCTTGGATCGTCGTATTTACGAACTGGCCAGAAAGCATTGTGGCAAGCAAAGCCGGTGGCAGATCGGACTGGCCGCCTTGCACGAAAAAACGGGCAGCACGGCACCAATCAGGAATTTCAGGGGCGCAATCCGGGATCTGGTTGAGTCCAATGCGCTACCGGATTATCTGGTGGAGTTTGATGCCGAATCGGACATGGTGACGTTCTATCCAAGGAACATGAGTTTCCGGCTCAAATAGGCACGTGCTTTCACCTGCACTCAATAGACGGTCGTATTGACCAAACCTATGACACGCAAGGAATCAGCGAAATCTATGTGGATAACTCGCCATTTTTTAGACCTGTTGTGGATAGGCACGTGCTTTCACGTGCACTTGGTTGTGGATAGGCACGTGCTTTCACGTGCACTTGTTGCCACACATCCCAATAGCGGCGCGGGTTTCAAAAACCGTAACTACGCGCGCGTTTTTAACTTTATATTTATTTAACGTAAAAGCCCCAAACCATCGGCTAAAACTCAAAATTTTTGGCGCTTTGCGGGGCACCTACGGTTCCCCGAACCCCTCCCTTTGATCGAGGCCCCCAAAGGGGGCCGAAACACCCCCAGAACCTCTGTAATCGACTTCTAACGCGTTTCTGGCCTACGGGAGTACATGTGTACTCCCTACGCGCCGGAAATCGCTTACAAGCGCACAAATCGCACTTGTAAGCTCACCGGCGTGCCTATCGGCACCAGAATCTAATTTTTATGGTGCTTAACCCCAGAAGTCTTCAAGGTGGTGGTTGCCTTGGGGTCGTGGTTTTACGGTGAACCTTGGGCGGTTTCTCATCGATGGATAGCCTTCGGCTATCAGTTTTGGGGTTTTGATAGAAGGTGGTTTGTGCACCTGACACGCGTCCGGGTCCAATTCCCGGGGCGGAATCAGGTGAGAACAAACCAGGGGTCGTCTCAGAAAACGGAAAATAAAGCACGCTAAGCGTGCGTGGAGGCTGGCACCCAGCGGTACAGCGTCGGAATGGACACGCCGAGGTTCTTGGCCACGTCCTTGGGCGGCACCCCGCTGGCC
>JACCEA012126061.1_pt1 | contig 13555 bp, 14 predicted proteins | sample 7449851 | NCBI WGS metagenome assembly JACCEA01 (sample SAMN15323453, study PRJNA562643) | freshwater metagenome | isolation source: river surface water | place: USA:Blue River Watershed | collected 2017-08-18 | reverse complement strand
GTTTGAAAATGTTTGCTATTGACTACAAAGTCATTCGATTAGACGTGGAGCACCGGCGTTCGTTGTTAACATTGCTTAAATTGGAATATGATATATTTGAGCCATGCTATGTGAAAATTCCACCATTCAACAGGATGTTCGGTAGCTCCCATGGACTTCATTGTGATAAGGTGGTGGGGGAATCTGTTCTTCTTAAGTCGCTACAATTGGATAATCCCTTTGGTATTTTTTCTATCGTAAGAGAGTCACAATTGAAACTGTCAAATAGCAAAAGAGAAAATTGCGCAGGATCCCAGATATTGAAAATTGAGATATACCACGACAGAGAGTCATTAGAATTAATATGCTATGGCAAAATCAGTCTGTTCAACTGCGAAGATATTACCAGTGATTTGAGTGAGAAAGATGACGATTATCGCAATGATATTCTCGTTCAGTCAACAACTTTTCTTCAATTGCAATCGATCCAAAAAGTAACAGTTCCATTGTTTCATGTGTCGAAGGGAGACTTTCATCTACCGGCTGGGTCAATTCAAATAGCCATTAGATTATATCGAATTGATGTTGCGCGTTGCTTGGACTACGATATAGCCACTTTTCCACCAAGCTGTTGTCAAATTGTTGAGACTGAAGGCGATGCTATAGCTCCTTCGGTAGCGCAACCACAACAGCTAGCTTCTGGGTAAGTATCGATTCCCCTCTAGTATTCGCGTGGTTGGATAGTTTAACATTTTTCCAGTATATCTCCAGTTATCAATGTTTATTCAATGCAGGACATTTCCTTGAGAGACAGTGCCTTGGATGAGGTGAATATGAGGGATATTCATACTTCTTATCCAGACAGTTCACCTCTCAATAGTGCTTCGCCACCCGAAAGTATTTTACATGCAGTTGATTCAGTAGAGTATGATTCAGTGGATGAATTCGTCTCATCATTCCGCGCACGATCGAGTAACAGGGTTGCTGATGCAGCGTTTCGAAATCATGATGACGTTGAATTACAGGTGACTCCTCTCATTCCCGATTGTGAAAATGAATTACAATTGCTCATCAAACCTCGACAACATAGCATGGTAAAACAATCTCGGGCAAAAATAAAAACAAAGTCAAAACAGAGAAAACCATCTTCGATATATTCAAGGGTGATATAGCAGCCATTTAACGGTTACAATGTGTTGTTTTAAAAAATGGGTTACACCCCAAATTAATAATTCTTTACTTTCTCATACAACTGCCCAACATTAATCCTGTGTACAGGATATGGAGATAACATCATCGTCATCAATTCAATCAAATCCTCATCTGATGAATGTGTGCAAGTTGAAAAATGTCTGATGAATTCTATTCGATTCGCCCTTAATAATTGGAACCAAGGTGACATCTCTAAAATAACTTTGTTGGAATTAAAGTCCAAAGCCAAGAAATTATGGCCACCGGTAAGTAGTTTCATCACCAATATCCCCAATGCCCATACATCCACTGATTCGGGATGATACGGGGAGGATCTATATCGTTCCCAAAACAATTCAGGAGGCTTACTATCCAGATCCAAATCACTCAAATTGTTGCAGCCGATGTATTGTTCTTCTAAAAATTGGATAAATTCTTCAAAATTATCATATCCACTTCTATTTGAAGCCATAGAACACTCAAAATCTATTAACTTGCTGCACATATTTTCAGAGGAATTATCAGAAACAACAATTGTACTCTGAACCAACAGGTTACCCCCTGTTATATTTAGATGCACAACGCCATTCTCACAGTGCAATATATACAATGCCTTGATACATTGAATGGTAATCTCTCGAATATTTTGAATGGGTAGTAGACGCCCATGGTGAGCACAATAATGCAAATTGAAGAATTCCAATGTAACGGATGGGAAATATTTTGAAACAATAAACTGCTCCTTGTTAAAATTATCTAAAATGGTTGAGACATATTCAACAATATAGTTATGTGCAGATTTTGACGTTTCTTGTTTGTGTTTATCAAGATGGTTCTGCAACAATTGCAGTGTTTCCGATTCCCTTAAACCACCAAACCATTGTTTTTGGTCAAATCTCTTTAATACAACGAGTTTTCCTCGATCAACCACCAGATTTTCAGCACGGGCGTAATCTCCTTCTATCATGCTGAAAAGCAAGCATCTCCAATCACTTGAGTCATGAAAGGATAATGGAACATAAACAACATCCTGTCCATTTTCATCACGGCAGACCATGCATTGGAAATAGTCAACACGATCACCTGACAGAATCACGTGAAAACCTTTCCACTGGGAAAGTTGTTGGCACAAATCGCTCATCCTAAACCATTACAGCAAAAAACAAGAAGTATGGTGTATGGTGGCACCATATTATTGAAGGCTGTCTATATATTCCATTCCAAATTATGGAGAGCAGAGCAAGCAGCACGCAGGCAGAGAGCTGCTGCAGCAGCAGCGGCCACAGCAGCAGCAGCAGCAGGCGCAGGCGCCACTATAAGGCGCCTTATAGGGGAGAGGGACCTTTGTTCGTTCATTCGTCCGCCGGTCCTTTCATGCAGCCAAGCGCCACGTTTTATTTTTAAAATACTTGCATAAAGCACTTAGGTATAAAGAGTGGGAATGGATACATTAGCCTCAAACAATGATTATGAGACCAAAGGAGGGTTTGAGGAGGATGATATGTCATCCAAGATTCCTGCGCCATTGCTGTTTGAGGTGAACGAGTTACTCTCAAAGGAAAGGGTGTTGATGGAGTTGAAGCTGCTTGATCAGCAATTGGAAGCTGACGAGTGGAAGAACAAGTATACTCAACTGAAAGGTGATATTGTTGATGGAATCGTTGCAAAACATGCAGAGGAATATCTTGAAGTCCTCGATGAGGTAGGGGATTTGGAAGGTAAACAACAAGAAACAGACGAACTTTCCAATAAACATTTGGCGTCCAAAGAAGATTTAAATGCTATTCTAATGACAAGAGTTGATGATAATTGTGCCGATTTATCCGATTTGAATCTCAATGGATGGATTTTCAACCAACTCATTAAAATATTGTTTGGAGTGCGGAGTGAATACGACCAAATTACCGTTCTCGACGTCCGAAATGCAAATATTGGACCCACAATGTTGCCAATGTTGCTCCATGCACTTCGCAATCATCGATTATTAGCAATAGATTTAGCCAAGAATGATTTGAATGAAGAAATGTTTTCAGCAATATTGGAAACTTTACGGGTAAAACTCCTGGTGGATGCTTTCTATGTGTTTAAGTAAGGTTTTCATTCCTTTATAGAATCGTAAACAGACTCCTCAATACATTTTAATGAATGGAAACACCCCTTTTGCAAATCACTCTCAAATGTATGCTGATGTAATTCATGTTCTCTCCTCTGAAACTTGGGGCCTCTTATTAAGCTTGCAAGATTTGCTCAATAATCCGAAAGAAGTAACGGAGGATATTTTGAAGAAAAATGCGAAAAAAGTCAAGAAAGATGCTTCACTGACATATCGACAACTGTAAGTATTTGTCACGAATTCTAGAAATTTTCTGTTCTTCAAATGGCTTTAAATTAAGGGCAAAGAATCCACATCGTGCACTGCAGTTTTTACAAACATTGCATCATAAATTAACAGTAAATCAGAAATCAGAGGAGGAACAATTAGGACTCGTGAAAAAAGAAAAAAAGAAAACAACAAAGAAAGCTGATACTCTGAAGATTGGAAAGGGTGGTAAATTAGAGGAAAGAACTGTGAATGGAATGCAAAGCTTCGTTGTGTTTGGTTTGACCGAACACCATTTAGGTAAAGATACAATTGAGGTTCTCGGGGTAAGGTTGTGAAAACATATCAAATGGATAATATTTTACAACCATATTTGATTGTAGGAGACTTTACAGTTGATGAGAAGCACTTTGACTGATTTGGATTTATCATTTTCTTACATGGGTTACAGGGGAGCACAGGTGATATTCACCGTTTCTTCTAGTGCCTGATACATAATTTTTGTTTTTTCTATAGATGATTGCAACTGTATTACGAGATCCTCTCACTCAGTTGATTACTGTAAATCTTAGAGCAAATTTATTTGGCGAGAGCGGAGGAATTTTGATCGTAGAGGCACTCAAGGTAGGAACTTCATCATCTAAAGTAATTTTTATGAGATAATTCTTTTCAGAGCAATACTACATTGACTTCTCTCAATTTGGGGAGCAATTTTCTGGGTAGTAAAATTGCTGAAGATCTCTGTGAAATCGCTATTTGTGGCAAGGTCATGCAATATCTTGATTTGTCGAATAACAATGTCTCAGCGACGGTAATTGAAAAAATCGAGGATTCCTTGCTATCGGCGGGATCCTCTTTTTTTCCAAAGTTTGATGATGTTTCAAAGCAAAACGATCATATCAGGTATAGTATATATGAAATTATTTCTTGTACAATGCTTATAAATCACGAATCTAGAGAAATATTAGAAACTCCCAATCTTCTGTACTATCAACCTCATTTGGTGAGATATTGTATGATGATCAAGCTGATCCCATTTCGCTAATCTTGTCTTTCAAATAGTCTAGTCAATATTGTGGTGTCGACAAATGGAAGAAACTAATTGAAGTAAATTTATCCCGTCCATTTCTTCAACAACCTAGACTACTCAACCTGCCAGTAGTTCTCCGATGCATGATGAGATTGAAACCGATTGAAGATTTTGCGACAATGTTCCAACGATTGATTATTTCTCGTAAACCTCGTCAAAATGGAAATACCTTGCTTGATGAACCATTTCTGTATTTGAATTGTGGCGTCAGTATTGTATTGGAAGTACGTATTCTTGATAAAAAGAAGGTAATTTCGCGTGTGCAACGATCCTTAGATGACTATGACTTTGAGTGCAGAAATTTCCACAACTGTCAGCCTCGACCGTGGATACCGGTAAATTTTATAGTGAAGGATGTTCCCGCTAATGCCAAATTACAATTGCGTATGCTTGCCCGAAATAATTTGGGTCAATTAGTTTGGGATACTACTTGTTGTTTAGGGGTGGAGATCATCATGACAAACATAGCTACATTACCGATTCAAGAAGACTACTTTTTAGGTGGTGATTCATTGGCCGGTCATCGTGATGAAGGGCGGGAAATTGCTGATGAGCTTCAATACATGCTCGAGGAGTCATATTTTCCTGAATTGCAGTATGATGAATTAAAATACCACCAAATTCTACGATGCATAACATGGAGATGGAATGCTTGCAATCGAGTTCGCCTCAAGTGGCAATCGAAGCTTAATGTTGCAAAAGTCTGCAAAGATGGGACGGAAGAAGACATGTACATCTATGGCAATGAAGACATAAATGGTAGTATTATGAACAGGACATCTGACTTTCGACTATGCGATATTGATGAAAATGAATTTGACAAGTTAAGACCAAGAAAGTTCCAACTTCTTCAGTATGAATGGGCGGTTAGCGTACACACTAAAACAGGGCGTAGGAGGATTGTTAAAAATATCCGCTGCGACGGATTTCCTGGATCCGCAATTATTCGAGATCAAGTTGACCCTTGGGATCCGCATTTGGCGGACAAGTTGCTTTCACACGAGGAGGATGAAGATGCTTATGGTGAAATGATGAACAACCCGCCAATCAGTGATCCATTGCTACCCTGGACATGGAAGTCATTTGAAGTTGAAATAGACCACTTACTGCCTGATGATATCATTATACTGTCCGCCAAGTTGCTCTCAGATGATCCCCGGGATGCTGCTGACATAGTGGAAAATTGTACTGTTAAAGCTCGTGATTTTTCTGCTTTTATGATGGTTGGAAATATAAGCTATTATTCGGATGATGAGCTTAACGAGATAATTCCAATGTATCGGGATCCGTTGACAGTATATCAATGTTACTATACCACTGAAGAGGTGGACGAAGAGCGAGAAGAGTCAAATGACAATATCTTGGATAAATGGGGGAAACCAATGGGTTACACATGAAGAATAAGGTGGTATACCAAAATATTAGAAGGATATATAGGAAGGATACTCGTTAGGGGAATAGAATCGTCGCTATTGCCAGGTCCAAATGTGCATAATTTTGCCAATTCCGAATTTCTCGTGAAGTATTATTTACTATAGTTCGGAATGTAAGGTTGTGAATGTTCACGAGAAAAGAGACATTTATACAATACAATTGGCTAGGGTGTAGAACGATATTGTACACGATGGAATAATAATGTATTTACATTCACCATTTTCTTTCGTATTATTGAACATGGATCTCTTTGTTTTTTATCTTCTGTGGTCACGTTGATTGATTTATTCTTATTTCGATTGATAGAACACTTGAACTGACCTAAACAATATGATGAGCATATTTGCCTCCATAAATTCAAGAGGCAATATTCAAGATGGCGATTTCATGAGGATACTTTCCAGGATCTTTAAGTTTGTCATCAACATGGAATGACATGACGGTTGCCCAACCAAAATTGAAAAAACTCATGTTAAATACCTGGCAGAAAATTCATATACCAACGATTTATATTGGGACGACTTATATAAGTACAATAGCATTTTGCCTTTCTTACAGTTGCTGGAATAAGGCGCCTTATCCCAGCCTATTTAAACCGTTTATTATAGAAACCTGTGGCGCGCTTTGCGCTTGGTTTAGGAGCTTCGTATCTGGCTGGCTTCTTATTTTATATCATTGGAGATATGACTGTGAATAGTAGCATTATTCCTAAGCCTCTCTTCAAAACTTGTGACGAAACAAGTCTATCTCTATCATGGGACCAAAAAGCGCTCAATGATGCTTTACCGAAAGGTGCAGAAAGTTATGAGATACGATTACAGTACAAAGAACTTCACGAATCATGGGATCATGCGAAAGAATACTCTGTTTCAGGTGCTAATCGTGACGGGTCGAACGCAGAAGTGCTATTAAAAGAAGCCGACTTGGTAGATTTGAAGCCAGGTACACCATATTTTGTTCGTTTGTTGGTAATCAATAAAGTAGAGAAGAGTCGAACATTTGGACAAGAAACCGTGTTTGATACGAAACCAATTGATTGTACTCCAAAGAAAAAGAGTTGCATCATTAGTTAGCATGGTATGCATGAATATTCATTGTAACATCAATTGTACGTAACGAGAAATATGATTTAATAAACGATATTCGACGTTGGAGATAGTCTTTTTGTTCGTGATTAATTTTTGTAGTAGACAGCTTAAATTTCACCCAACATTGCAGTGGAGGTACAAATGATAAACTTATCAACGTGCAGGGCTATCAAGTACATTTGCAAGAGATTTAACGGTGGCAGACGATATTGAACCAATCTGCTCAGTCAATAAAAGTTCAACCTCAAACTCATCGTTCGCGATATCCCTAACTTTGGAATCGAGTCTTTGGGCAGTTTGGTTGAGTACCGTAGCTCCAAATTTTCGACTTAACTTAAGGATAACTGGAATTTTATCATTTAATGCAACCGCATTACCAATAGAACTTCTTATCAATGCAGAATCCATCAGGGAAAGTGGCAACATGATGAAACCTAACCCGTTCTTGTCATTTTTATACAGAAGATCTTTCAGTTGCTGACGCAGTTTTGGTTCCAAATTTTCCCATAATAATCTCAGTGATTGAACATTCGCCTGATCGTAATCATCTTTCTGAACAAGATTAATTAATGCTTTGCTCAATTCATATGGTAGCGTGACAGGCAACAAAAATGGTTTAAACCTATCAGGGACCATAAATTCCACTACACTTTTAGGAGTTTCCACAATAAACTGCGCTAACTTTCCTCCAGGCGATGAAACGAGGTTGTCGATTGCAACGCGAACCACCGAGTCCGCGAAACGTGCAGCGCCTTCCATCAACAACTCCTGGACAGAGTTTCCTCTAGAGTCCAACAGCAAATCAGTTAGTGCTTTTTGAGCTTTCTCTATCCCAACTCCACGATAATCTACATCTGCGGTGCTAGCAGTATAGTTAGTAAATCCTTCTGAAAACTTCAACAGCTTTTCTGTTTTCAAGCGACCGTCTTTGTATACCATATTGCGTAGAGCAGCTTTTGACCGCGGCGAGTCATCTGTCATTAGTCGCTTTGCGAGGTAAGGGTAACATTCCTGAAAAATTGAGTAGTCTGGGTTGATTGAAAGCCCAATTCCTTCAAGAGTAGTGAACGCGCGCATTACATACAGCATATAACTAGGTATTCTAAATATGTGTCGATTCCTTTGTGAAACCATTTCCAAAAGACCAATTATTCCATTTGCATCACCTCCGACAGATCCATTGTGAGATGGAAATTCATTACAGGATCTTGAATTGGATACCTCTACTCTTGCTTTAGCAGCCAATTGATCGTCACTAAAATCACCATATCGTGCTTTAAATTCAGAACGCAAGTTCTCTGTAATCTTCCTTGCTCCCCCACCCTTGCTGAATTGCTTCAAAATGAATGAAAAACCATCTACTATACCAGACCTTCGCAAATCTTCAATTTTATCGGGTGGTGTGGCACCCAATTTTACTAAATCGTCGGGAAGGTGGCCATAATCTTCAGATTGTATGTGAGAAATGAACTCCAACAACGAATATTGCAAATCCTGTGGCAAAGAAAGAGTCATTCCCCAATCGAGAATATTTAAACGGCCGTCTTTTGTTCTGAGCAAATTGCCTGGGTGTGGACTACAGTGAGGGAGAGATATCAAAACTTGGGACAATTTCAAAGCAGAAAGGAAGAAACTTACTCGCAATGGAGAGTACCCGTGTCGAGCAACATGGTTAAATAAGCATTTAGTGCCAAGCCACATAACCTAAGACGTAATCTGGTATCAAAACCAATGTATACATGATGAATTCAAACTTGGTACCTGGGAACATCTGGTGAACAGTCTTTATCTAAACGGGCTCCTTCAATCCATTCAGTTACAATAATCTTATTTGTAGACAATTCTGAAATCACAGATGGCGAAGTGACTGCATTCAGACCACGAATTTTCATCGCTTCAATAAACTGCATTGTATTTTTTGCTTCAGTCCGATAGTCTAACTCAGCGACCAATCCTCTACCCCATTCATCAACTAAACTATGGGCCATATCAATATCTGCTTTTTCCATTGTCGCATTACCATTCATCATATTGATAATTTTTACTTGTATTGGGGCGAACTTTCTGAGCAAATGTAAATCTAAAGTAATATCATCCAAAATACTTGGGCGCTGGATCTTTACAGCTACGTCCAATCCGTTCAAAAGTTTCGCTTTGTAAACTTGACCAATCGAGGCGCTTGCCACTGGTTCATTCGAAACGTACGAAAATACATCGGAAACATCTGAAATACCCAACTCAACTTTCAATATATCCATTGCATGCAATGTACTGAACTGAGTAACAGAATCTTGCAGCTTTTTCATTTCAGTGCAATATGCCTCAGGCAAAATATCGGTTCGAATAGATAGCGCTTGGCCCAATTTGACATAAGTTGGACCCAATTTGCACAATATGTTAGCTAATTCTCTCGCACGATGACGTTCATTTACTTCCAATCTTCCACTGTAACAATCCATTAAGAGTCGGACGTTAAAACCCATAGAAATCCAAAGCATTTTCGCAAGTCGTGCTACAACCAACCATGGGCGACGAGAATAAAAACTGTGAATTTTCCTCTGATCATATACAGCTACTTCTCCACTGTACAGTTTAGAATACTTTTGATCTTTCAACAATTTCTTTACAAGAATCCATCCAACTGTAAACACAAAGATGCATCTCTTTGTGTGCTGCTTCCACTTGATAAGGGTTAGAGAAATCAGCGAACTCATCCAGGAATTAATTTTTGCCCATGATTTTCCAACCACTTCTTGCTTATATATGAAACTATGACTCTCTGGGAGCGATACAGTACGTACTCTGTCATGCATTTGTAAAAAGTACTTCATAGGCTGTTTCCTCGTGAAGGTGCGTGGTACGTTTCGTCGAATATATTGCAAACTGCCAAAACGAAAACTAGTCGCAAAACCAATCCACAAGAGGAAATACACGAAACTCTTCAGCCCACACATTTGATCTCATTGACAGTTTAAATCAAATCTTTAGAACTGTGTTTTTTTTTATAATTCCGACCTGGTTATCTCGAAGATCATACAAGCTTGTCATTTATTGATGTTACTAATATTTTCATTCAGGACTTTGCAAGTTCTCAATAAATATTGCAATATTATGGAATAGTGCCCCACCAACGGTTTTTAAATCGGACGATGTGACTTCTTACATTTACATTACCATTTACAGACCTGGTGCACTTGTTAATGAACGTATTTTTTCAGTCTAAGCATATCAATAGAAAGTTCAGGATATTTTCTATCTCATCACTTAAGAATTATGTCTAGACAATAATTCTATCAAACTTATTTGATGTATAAAAGTTGAGCATCAAATCGATTTGCTAGAGGAATTCCTTTAATATTTTCCTTTATTGGGATGAAAACCTCTCAATTATAAAGGAAATCATTTACACACAAGGAATGCACGACAGAAAATCAGAAAATGAGTCTTCCGTCCAAAAATCGGATTCCAGATTGAACAATGCGCAAAATGTTGTGAAACCATTGCTAATCCAATGATGTTATAGTGATCTGTGCTGTGCTGTGATTGATGGAATGGATTCTGAAGGCCACAAATCTTGATGGAAACATTCCTTAAATGCCAACCAAGTGAATAGGGCTTGAAATGTGTTTGTTTTTGCGCAGCTTTCTAAAAATTTAATTCTACGTAGCAAATTTATGTTGTTTGTTGTTTCTATCACTTTGTTGCATTTTGGGATGATTTATCACTGTTATTAACGGAGTGCTTTGGTTAATATCTTCAGTTCAACACATTGTTGGAGGATACATGGTACCAAACCTTTGGAGATTAAAAATGAACATTTTTACAAGCCCTCATTATGTGCTCATGCGATTGATTGGATGGAAATCGCTTGAAGATGAGGTTGGAGTGGGCACAAGAGGGGGAAAATGAAGACAGCAGCGTTATTGCCTAGAATCGCTCTAAATTTTTAATTGTTTTGTTGTTTTTTTTTTTGTATTGTGGAGATGTTAAAGGACAAATTACTTTGAGAGATAGCTTCACAGATTTGGATTATTACAAACCGTTATATATCATCAAGGTGGACCAAACACTATGGATCATACTATAAATGCACGTTTGGATGTTATAGAAATTGTCAACGCAACCAATTCTTGGAAAGAATTATTCTGCATGATTCTTCGCAAGCAATTCCCATCCAATATATGATAACGGTTGGTATACTCTTGGTGCGAGGAAGAATATTGTTGTTCTAATAAGTGATTTATTTTCTGCTGATATATTATGGATGGTTGGTTTTATTTCATTATCAGTTCTAACTAAGGGACCCCAACACCAATTTGCAAACGATCCGTACCATTTGCTAGTTGATTGGCAACGTACCAACCCATACATTACCTGTCCGAACGATCCTATGCTACAACCAGCTTAAACATCCTTCTTTGACCATTAAGAAGAACAATTCTCATCGCGACTTGGTTTCCATACATGCTTCAAGCTGCGGGTGTTTAATTCATCAAATGGCACACAAACATTACAACTACACAAGTCTAAGCAACCAGGGTGCATATTGACACTTGCGTGGTCAATCTATTACATGAAATTGATTGTTTCCATGTTTTGCGACACCAGATTAACCAATGGCAGGTTCTGTATTGGATCTAGTCCCAATCATTCATCATATTCTATGAATCCAGATAGAAAAGTAGCAGTTTTACATTACCTTAACAATTTATCTTCAACATACTCAGGTTTCGAAAACACTTGTATTTTCCCTCAGCGTCTGTTAACTTTAGTAGATTCTGAGAACTTTGGAGGAAATATTGTAGATGTTTCATCGATAATACGAACAGATGATACAGATAAGTATCAAATGATGGATTGCAGGATACTAGGCACTGCCTCTATAAAGGGACTCCTTTTAAATGTAGCTTGGTATATCCAATTTAAGTTACGTATTACATTTTATAGCATATTTTTTGTGTGCCATCATGATAATTCTCAATGTCAAAAAAAAGAAGAGAAATACTCTATAAAGTATTTATTATGACATATACAACCGCACCCAATCTTGCATGGAATCCCAATATCGTTTCCATAATCGGATGTTGTAAAATTTTTATCCATGAAGAGAATTTCACCTTGTGTGGAATCAATAGAAATTCCATCCACGGACAATGAGTTTCCGTTTGGAATTGAGCTAAAAAAGAAATATAAACTTTCAATTCGACCAAATAATTGCCCACTCATATCTCTCCATTACAGTTTCAAGCCTGAAAATGTTGATACAATGAAAGATGGACTTTTGCAAATGGATTTGGATAGTGGAGAAGCGAAATCTGTTTTGTATCGAAAGGATGAGAAAACTCCGGTTGAGTTCAATGGCAATCTTATGCAATCATTGAGCGCATCAACTTCAAAACTGAGCCGCTTGACAAAAGCACTGGATTCAAATCCAGACAATAACCATGGTTCCAATTACTGTGTTGACAATCACTATATGTTGGAGTTTGAAACAACCTCTCAAGAATTCGTTTTGCGGCCATTCAATAATTCTATATTAAATTTGCGGCAATCATCAGATACAGTTGCTTCGTCATCAGGTTCATCCTATTATGGAGAGCAGGATATCCTCAAGCGCTATATGAAGCGTATCAAACCGAATGCTCAGAAAAAGACAAACGGTAAAACAGACACAAAATGAAGGAAAGTTAGCTGAATACTCAATACTATTTTACGATTTTATGTATTTCAATGTGTGTCATTTTCAACGAAAATACCGATAAACCATTCAACCTCATTGAATACAAAAACTTCAAACAACAACCACAAAAATCTTCTGCCCTATTCCATCCATTGTAATAGTGCATACAGAAATATAGACACTACAGAGAGAAATTTTCCTTCTCAGGCCTCATGCACAAAAATTGACACACAACACAACAAAAAGATTAAACTTTCCCCCAATGAATATCCACTTATTCTCATGTAGGAGTTTGCAACTCATCTTCATATTTCATAAACTTGGATAAGGGATTGAAGAAATGAATTGCATAGCTTTGTTACCATATTTTTTCCTCGCCGCTTCCAATTTACGACGAGTTGACGATTGCGGTAGCTCTGCGTTGTGAAAAGCCATACTCCTTGCGCATGAAAGAATATCTTGCTCCTTAAGGCCCGATTCTTCTTCCAATGCAGCTGTCCAGCACAAAATTTCAGGGTTATCCATGTTCACGGTGCGCAAGGCAACATAAACTGCCGCTGCAGCGTATACTTTTGAGGAATACAAAAAAATATCTGATTCTTGAAGATTTCTCTCCGCCGTATAACTTGCAATGAGCCGAACTCGTTCCGGAGCTCTAATTCTATTCAGCATGCGAGTGAGAAAGTGGAAACCAGTGGGAACCATGAGTTGGTAATCTAACGCGGTTAATATGCTGGTCTCCATTTGAAGGACATCCGTGCGCTGATAGGCAT
>JACCEA012054029.1_pt1 | contig 13566 bp, 8 predicted proteins | sample 7449851 | NCBI WGS metagenome assembly JACCEA01 (sample SAMN15323453, study PRJNA562643) | freshwater metagenome | isolation source: river surface water | place: USA:Blue River Watershed | collected 2017-08-18 | reverse complement strand
GCGCAATGCTTTAGGCCATGGATGATCTTTAGGATCAGGTGCTACCAATACGCGATATTTTCCATTCGGACTTACATAATTGTCAACCGCAATAATCTTCCCGCCATATGTTCCGTAACTTACGTTTGGCCAACCAGAGAATACAATTGCAGGCCAACCATCAAATTGCAAACGAACTTTTTCGCCTACGTGGATCAATGGTAGGTCTAAAGGCTCTACAAAGATCTCCACACCCATGTCTGCATAGGCAGGAACAATACTCACAATTGGTTTTCCTTCTTTGATGGTTTCACCAACACCATTTTGAAGTGCTTGAGAGATGTAGCCATCCTGAGGTGCTGTAATGTAATAATAACCGGCACGAATGCTGTAATTCGAAACTTGATTCTGCATTTTAGTCACCGTTGCTTCTACATCGTAAAGTGAAGATAGTGCACTTGCTTTTTCTGATTCGCTTTTGGCGATCTTATCGCGGTAATCGGCATCGATCCCATTCAGATCTGTGATAGCATTGATCAATTCGTTTCTGGAAGTTCCGAGTTTATTCTCCAAGCTCACCACTTTTGCTTCCATCTCCTGAACTTTCAAGCGTTTGTTTTCCAGCTCTGTCAACGATTTCAATCCCTGTTTGTTCAATTCCAAAGTACGTTCATACTGCTTTACCGCAATATCTAATTGCTTTTCAGCTGCTTTGTAATCCATGGAATCGCTTACAACTTTCAATCGTGTTTGTTTAATTTTGTTTTGTGCCTGAGACAACTTTACAATTCGCGCATCGATCAATGCATCAATTTGCATATCCAATGAAGATACCTTCGTCATGTAAGATTGCGCACTGCTTTCCTTGGCTTTCATTTGTTTCTCCGTACGCTGAACCAATTGCGGGTCCATGTAATCGGACTTCACTTCTGAGATATGGACGATTGTATCACCTTTCTTAACGAATTGGCCTTCTTGAACATACCATTTTTCAATTCGTCCGGAAATGACGGCATGGATCGTCTGGGGACGGTTGTTTGGTGAAACAGCCGTAACATTTCCAACTGAAGTTATATTCTGAGTCCACGGCAAGAACAAGATGATCACCAAGATAAGTGCGATCCATTTAAAGATACGTTTGACCCTTTTAGGTTGTCGCAAGCGTTCAACAGCTTGAATGGATCTGTATGATTGAAACTTATTCATGTCTTAAAAATTCATTGCGTTTAACGAAAGTTCATTCCAAGTTCCGGAAAATGGAGTAGGACCGGTTACCACAACTGTCGTCTCCGGAAGGTGTTTCATAATCTGTTCGATGATCTCATTCAATGATTTGTGACTCAAGGCGAGACCATGTGTAGAAATGAAAAGTACTTCAGGTTTGTGGACGATGGCGCGTGCAATTAAAATGCGTTCGCGTTCTTCTTCACTCAATAATTTATTGGCTTTAGTTAGGAAGGTATCGTAGCCATCACTCATGCGGGTAGGGAAATAATCCATCCCAACGATTTCAAGGGCTTCCCGCAAATCGTTTGAAGTCAGTTCCGGGCGACCCATCAATACGTTGTTGCGCAATGTTCCTTCAAACAAGTGCACCCCTTTAGCAAACCAACCAATGCGTTCCAAATTAGCTGCGAGTTCACCGTTTTTCGGAATATGGAAGTTCCAACGAGGTTTACGCGTTTCTGATACTGTTGGATCAATGAATTGACGTAGGATCGTCGCTCCGTTTCGTTGATTCGTGCAATGTAGAAAAGTATGTTGTTTCTCTTCGATCGAGACTAGAACACTCGCTTTTTCTCCTGCTGTTTCAATGATCTCAATCGGGAAGATCTGTTTATTGTTACTTGGAGCCGGTTCTTCAAAGGTCATTGGAAGATCTTGAACAACCCCCAATTTTTCCAAGCTCGTCATTACATCATATAGATTTTCCAACGTTTGGATCATTTTTTCCACTGCACCTAAGAGTAAAAGAATCAAGACTTCGGCAGCAACGAATTGTCCCAGGTTCATTTGTTGATCGATCACCAAGAATCCACCCAAGCCGAGCAATGAAGCAACGATCACCGATTTAATGGCGATCAGCCAAATGTATTGCTTCCACAAGATTCCGAAATGACGCTCGCGACTATGCAAGTAATTCGTGGTGTGTTCATCCAGTTGTCGCAAGTAATGTTGTCCGTTCGGTGTTAGTCGGAAACTCCAATCTGCGCGTGCAATTTCTTGCAGCCAATGAGCAGTTTTGTATTTATGAGAACTTTCTTCTAATGACGTGGTAAATCCGTGGCGAATAAAAGGTCGGAAAATCAGGTAAAGCAGAACAACGAGAGCAATACTGAAACCGATGTAGAACGGATGGTAAAAGGATAAGACCAGCAAACTGAAAACGATCTGCAAGGAAGCTGCGGAGAAGTCAAGCAATACCTTTCCGATACCTTTTTGAAGACTAATGATGTCGAAGAAGCGATTCATCAGTTCACTCGGGATCTTTCCGGATACTGCCAGGCGGTTCAATCGTGGAAAGCGATAAGCGAAGTCAAAGGAGTATCGCACAAAGATGCGTTGCTGGATATTTTCCGTCAAGCGCATTTGCATCATTTGTAAAGTTCCGGTAAGTACAACTCCCAAGATCACGAGGCAAACAAGCACCACCCAGGAAGTGGTAATTTGTCCCCCTTGAATAAAGTGAATAACAGATTGAATACCCAAGGGCAAACTCAACCCAAGCATTCCACTCAGGATGGCATAAATGTAAAGTTGGGAAACCGTGGCTTTATCCAGCGCAAGGAGTTCACCAAGTCGTTTCCAGGGAGATTTAGTTGCTTGTGCCATTTTTCTTAATAATGAGTTGATCGATAAGTTCAAAATAAAATTCCATTGCAGAATCTTTATCCTCACAGGTGTTCGTTAAGCGAGGCAAATGTTCCGCAAAGAAGTGTTGTAAATGTGCTCCTTCAATGATTGTTGTTATCAACATTTGAGGATAGGGATAGTTCGGTTCTAATTCAAGGATCCAATTGGAAAGAAGCGAAACAAGGTCTTTGTAATTTTCAAATGCTCCAACTTTATTCTGCGCATCGATTTCTTTCGTGAGTATGGCCTTGATCCCTTCATTCTCAATGATCGCTTTGAGCTGTGCTTCGTTTTGGATCGTCACATGTCCATTTTCATGACAAGGCTGAATAAGCAATTGGAGTGCTTTCTTCAATTTCAGTTCCGTACCATTCAGTGGAATGGTTTCCATATTGATCTTTTGAAGCATCCAGCCCCAGTACCATGCATAAAGATACTTTAGAAACTGATGTTTGTTCTCGAAATAACGGTAGATCGTTGCTTCAGTGGATTGAATGCGTTGCGCCAATTTTTTAAAAGTAAAAGCTTCGTATCCAATCTCTTGTATCAGCTGTATACCTTGTTGATGAATCGTTTCACCAAGTTTTGACTCCTGTGGATCTTTAAGGAAATTACCTGCCGGTATTTCTATTTTAACATGAATCAACATATAATAGTATTGCTATTAATAAGTATTGTATTGCATTCAACAAAGGTAGATTAACTTTTGTTTTTTACAAGTGAAAAAATCTTAAAAAAATGGGAAGAAAAATAGGTTGGTCATCGCTCGGAAATGCACATAAACTGTATTTTCGCAGAAACGAAACAACATGATCCAACGCGTTCAAACGGTATTTTTCTTTTTCGCGGCACTTTTCGCTGCTGTTCCATTGTTGGGAACCGGACTCTTTACGATCAAGCACGATGAGGTAATCCGCAAGATGACCGTTTTTGGTGTAACAGAACCAGGTAATAAAGACTTTTTCAGTAGAAATGACACATGGATCTTGTGTCTGGTGATTATCGTTTTATTAGTGTTTGCCATTTTATCCTTTAAGCACCGCAAACGTCAATTGACCCTTGCTGTTTTGGCTTTGGCGCTTCATGTGCTTACAGTCGCTTGGATGGTGTTGGGAGCTTTTGTTGAAACCAATGCTTGTGCGGATTGTCAGCAAGTTTCTATTGAATCCTGGGGCATTCCTTTCTTTATTTTTGCCTTGGGTGTCGTGCCGATTGTTTTGGGAATTCGTGGAAACCGCAAAGACCAGAAACTGATCGACTCGTTGGATCGCCTGCGCTAAATACTTTTTCTTTCGTTTGAACGTTTAGGGGTTATGTGTGTAAGTACACATACGCAAATCGTTTCTTATGAAGCATACCTCTAAACTCCCGGTTGTCATTGCTGTTGTTTGTGCAACCACATTTGTTCTTTTCGCAAGATCTCTTTCGTTTCCTACAACAAAAACAAGCAGTTTTTCCACTGCGAATGAAGATACGCTTCGTTTAAGTCCAACTGTATTGGCACCGAACGAAAAAGGTGAATTGACGCCACTCGCTCTGAATGAATGCGATATTAAGATCACATCAAACGGTGCTCTGGTAGAAACGGAAATGACATTAGTGTATGAGAATAAGAGTAGCCGCTTATTAGAAGGAACCTTTTATTTTCCATTGAAAGCGGATCAATTTATAACGCATTTGTCTTTGGAACAAAAAGAAGGATTTCGCGATGCGTCGGTGGTAACAAAAGAAACCGGAAGGGTTGCTTTTGAGGCAACTGAGCGTAAACAGATCGACCCGGCTTTGTTGGAATGGGCTGCAGGAAATTCTGTGAAGTTGCGTGTATATCCAATTCCCGCACGAGGAACCAAGCGCATCCGAATTCGATATGCGCAACCTTTAAAGCAGGATGATTCCGGTTTGTATTTTGACTTGCCTTTGCATTTTAAAGACCGTATGAAGCGCTTTTCGATCCGCGCAAATTTCCCTGCAGATCAAACATTTAAGGCTTCTTCTTTGGATCCTAAATTGAATAAGAATAGTTCATTTTGGGAATACGCCGTGACCCAGCAAGATGTATTTGCCAATCAATCCATTCGGTTTTACAATGATTTGGAACACACGTCGCACGCATCCATGTCAAGTGTGAATGGAAGTTCCTATTTGGTTTCCCATTTCAAGCTACCAACAACCAGTAGATCCAAGAAATCACCGAAATCCATGTCGATCTTATGGGATGTTTCCAGCTCTTCAAAAGATCGTGACTTCGAGCGAGAACAAGCACTTTTTGTGTCGTATTTGAACGGGTTGGAAGATTGCGATATTCATTTGGTTCAATTCTCCAATGAAGTTCACATCCGAGAGGACATACATTGGCAAAAAGGTAATGACGCGAGCCTGCTTTTTTTAAGACTGCGCAATTCCACTTTCGATGGTGCTACGCAATTGGGAAGCATTCCCAAGTCGGATCTGAAAGGCGAAGAGATCTTGCTGTTTTCGGATTGCATGTCCAATTTCGGATCTGATAGTTTAAAAACAACTCCAAGCCAACGTGTTTATGTGTTGACGTCTTCACCAACTTTTGACATGTCTCGAGCAAGACGCATGACAAAATTCAATGGTGACGTTATCCAAATGGCAGATTTTTCTACCGTAGATTGCTTGAAACGTTTGCAACAAGAGCAATTGCGACTGTTACATGTAGAAGGCATTCCAGATTCATTAGTGACCGGTTTGGGTCTTCCAGTGGATCCTTTTTTCATGAATGCCTTGAAAATGCCGGTAAATCCTCCACAAAAGATCAGTTATCAATTTGGAATTGGTGAAGAGGTATTGTCCACTTTTTCTGTCGACGTGCCTAAATATGATGCGGGTGGTAACCTTTCGGAGCGGTTCTGGGCAAATGAACGGTTGAAGGATCTGGATGTGGATTTTGAAAAGAATCAGCAAGAAATGACCAGTCTGGCTTTAAAGCATGCTTTGGTTTGCAGGTATACTTCTTTGTTGGTTTTGGAAGATCTGGAAGACTACATTAAATTCAAGATCGTTCCACCAGCGGAACTTCAAAAAGAGTATTACAGTCGTTTGAAACTAGATGCTGAGAATAAAGCGGAGAATTCCAGAGATCACGATCAAGAAGTGATGAATCGCTGGGAGGAAATTAAAAAATGGTACACTGCCACTTATCAAAGAAGTGCAACAGATTCAATTCGCGTTCAGACATTGGGTGCCATAAATTCTGTACAGGAGGTTTACATGGTTACAGATGGGGTTGAAGAGATGGAGGTGATGAATTTTACGACTACCGCCAATCGAGAAGATCGTGGTTTTTTTGCTGAGGCCGAGAAAAAGGAAAAAATATCAGAATCCAAAGTATCAGTGAGTTTAGAAGCCTGGAAGCCGGATACGCCATACATGCGTGCCTTGCGTAAAGCCGATAAATTGGAGGCATACAAAACCTATCTTTCAGAGAAGGCCGTTTATGCGAATCAGCCTTCTTTCTATCTGGATGTAGCCGATTATTTTGTTGAAATCGGAGAGAAAAAACTGGCACTTCGAATATTATCCAATTTGGCGGAATTGGAGTTGGAGAACCCGCAATTGCTGCGTGTCTTAGCTCATCGTTTGGATCAAATGGAGGAATACGCTTTAGCCCAATCCGTCTTTGAAGAGGTGAAAACCTTGCGTCCGGAGGAACCACAATCTTTTAGAGATCTGGCCTTGATCCTTGAAAAGCGAGGTATGTATAAGGAAGCTGTGACGCTGTTGCAACATGTAGTAGCAAATGAATGGGATGACAGATTCCGTGATATCGAAGTGATCGCCTTAGTAGAAATGAATCATCTACTGACCAAGTATGAAGAACTTAAGAATCAAGTGGAGAAAAAATACATCTATTCCATGCCGGTGGATACACGCGTGATTCTTACTTGGGACACCGATAATTGCGATATTGATCTATGGGTAACAGACCCATATGGCGAGAAGTGTTTCTATTCTCATGCCTTGACTCAGTTAGGTGGTAGAATTTCAGCGGATTGTACTGGTGGCTACGGACCGGAAGAGTTTATGTTGAAATCGGCTCACAAAGGAAAATACAAGGTGCAGGCAAATTACTATGGGTCGCGAGGTGTTACTGTAACAGGTCCAACAACGATCCAATTGAAGATGTATACCAATTACGGCAAACCGAACGAAAAAGTGGTTGAGATCACGCGCCGTTTGGAGTCGACAAAAGAAATCTTGGATATTGGTGAATTTGTAATTGAATAAATCCTTCGTTCGTCATGCGTTTCGTACCTTTGCACCCTCAATAGTACAGCATGAATTATTTGTCGGTAGAAAACCTGACCAAGTCTTTTGGTGATCGTGTCATCTTTAAAGATCTGACCTTTGGTATTGACCAAGGAGATAAAGTGGCGATTGTGGCGAAAAACGGCAACGGGAAAACTACCTTGCTGCGCTGCTTGATGAGCTTGGAAACAATCGATTCCGGTCGTATTGTATACCGAAATGATATCCGTGTGGCGTTTATGCAACAAACGGAGAATCTGCAAGATGATCATACTATTTTGGAAGCGGTTTTCTCGCACGATTTGCCTGAATTGCAGATCGTGAAGCAGTATAACCAAGCCATGCGCGAAGGAAATGAAGAAGCGATCCATGCGTGTTACGATAAGTTGACCGAGCTTAATGCTTGGGACATGGAGGTGAAGGTGAATCAGATCTTATCCGTATTGAAATTGGACAACACCGATTTGCTTGTTGGGAGCTTGTCCGGTGGACAGAAAAAACGCGTTGCATTGGCGCAAGTACTGGTTGCAGAAGCTGATTTCTTGATTTTGGATGAGCCGACCAACCACCTTGATCTAGACATGATCGAATGGCTGGAAGAATACCTTTCCAAATCAAAGTCAACCATTTTGATGGTAACGCACGACCGCTATTTCCTGGAAGTTGTTTGCGATACGATCTTTGAATTGGAAGATCAAACCATTTACAAGTACAAAGGTAATTTCTCGTATTACCTGGAGAAAAAGGCAGAACGTCAAGAGCAATTGCAATCGACGATCGATAAAGCACGAAATACCTTTAAAAAGGAATTGGAGTGGATCCGTCGTCAACCAAAAGCCCGAGGGACAAAACAAAAAGCGCGGATCGATAACTTTCAGGATGTGAAGAAAGTGGCAAGTCAGCGCATTGACGATGATGAGATCGATATCCCGGTGAAAATGGAACGATTGGGTTCCAAGATCCTGGAGTTGCACAAGATCAGCAAGGCTTATGGCGAAAAGGTGATCTTGGATAATTTCTCCTATAATTTTCAGCGAAAAGAACGGTTGGGAATTGTTGGTAACAACGGAACCGGAAAATCGACTTTCTTGAATGTCATTCAGGGAAGAGAAGAAGTGGACAAGGGTAAAGTAGTGACCGGTGAAACGGTAGTTTTTGGTTACTACAGTCAGGAGTTGATCCAAGTAGATGAGGACAAAAAAGTGATCGATGTGATCCGTGATATTGCCGAATTCATTCCTTTAGAAAAAGGGCGTCAACTTTCTGCTGCTCAGTTCCTAGAGAAGTTTTTGTTTCCACGAAGCATGCACTACAATTACGTGTACAAATTGAGTGGAGGAGAAAAGCGACGTTTGAAATTGATGACGGTTTTGATGGCCAATCCAAATTTCTTGATCCTCGATGAGCCAACAAACGACTTGGACATCTTCGTAATGGGTGTGTTGGAAGATTACCTGCGCACATTTGAGGGCTGTTTGATCGTTGTTTCTCACGACCGTTATTTCATGGATAAAATGGTGGATCATTTATTCGTTTTCGAAGGACAGGGTGCGATCAAGGACATCATTGGAAATTATACCGAGTATAGAAAACAAACTGCTGCCGACTATAAAAAAGAAAAGATGGCCGCGAAGGATCCTGAACCGGTTAAAGAAGTAAAGGTCACCCAAATTGCTTCCGCTCCTGTAGAAAAACGCAAATTGAGCTTCAAGGAAAAACACGAATTTGACCAATTGGAAAAGGATCTCGAGCAGTTGGAAGCAGAAAAAGACAAATTTACCGCTGTCCTTTCCTCTGGAGAAGCTACGAATGAAGAACTTATGCTTGCCGGACAAGAATTGGCCAAGATCGTGGCCCAAATTGATTCGAAAACCGAGCGCTGGTTAGAATTGGCAGAATTTGTATAAGTCTTAAGCTGGAGCGCGAATATCAAACCAGCTGGTGCGCGAATATTAAACTAGCTGGTGCGCGATTGAATCGCGCACCAGCTAGGTATAAGTAGTTTTTTTTATTTCGAACCAGCGAAATCCTATTTTTTCGTAACTTATTTTAGAATGAGTCGAAAATATAAATTCCGGAATCCGGAAGCCGCCTACTTTGTCAGTTTCTCTGTTGTGGAGTGGCTGGATGTGTTTTCTAATGATGCCTATAAACAAATTTTGTTGGATTCTCTTAAGTTTTGCCAACGTGAAAAAGGAATGGAAATATATGCGTGGATCATTATGACAACTCATGTTCATTTGGTATTCCGTAGCACTACAAAATATCCGCCAGAATTGCTTTTGGGCGACTTCAAACGATTTACAAGTAAGGCAATTGTTCGTGCCATTCAAGAAGCTTCAGAGGATCAAAAAAGTCGTACGTACTTGTCGGTATTCCGAAAGTATGGTGAACGAACATCGAATGTTAAAAATTTCCAGTTTTGGCAACATGATAATCGTCCGATAGAATTGTGGAGTAAATGGGTGATTGATCAAAAGATCAATTACATTCATCAAAACCCGGTAGTTGCAGGATTTGTTGATCAGCCAGGAGAATATTTATTTAGCAGCGCTCGGGATTATATGGGAGAGGTTGGAATTCTGGAGGGGGTAGTCGTTTGTAAATAATCTCTAGCTGGTGCGCGATTCAATCGCGCACCAGCTAGAAGTAGAGGTAATATACATTAGCTTGTTTTTCGATTCAATCGCGCACCAGCTAGAGGTGTAAATAGCTTTGATTAAATACCGCGGACAAGAAATTTGCTTATTCAACAAAATAAATTTAGACTGACCTAAAAATAATTTTATCTTTGCTTGTGTGAAACGAGCGAGCCTGTTATTCTTAGTCTTTTCTACTTCCTGTTGGTCACAGATCGATACGAATCAACTGGAGGAAGTGGTTGTTTCATCTAACCGCTCTGTCGAAACGAAGAAGTCGGCGGTGACTAATATTTCCATTCTTTCAGGAAAACAATTAACTAATACGCTTTCGGCGAATTTGTCGGAAGGCTTGCAATTTGTGCCTGGTGTTCGCGTGGAAACCAACTGTCAGACTTGTAATTTCACCCAATTGCGCATGAACGGTTTGGCTGGTTCTTATACGCAGATCGTCATAAACGGAAGGCCTTTGTTTTCCTCCTTGATGGGCTTGTACGGATTGGATCAACTGCCGTCCAATGCGATCGAGCGGGTGGAAGTAGTGCGCGGTGGAGGCTCTGTTTTGTATGGCATGAATGCCATTGCAGGAACGGTGAATCTGATCACAAAAATTCCAGAAAAGAATGCCGTTTCGTTGACCCAATATGCACAGTGGATCAATGGCGAAAGTCCCGACCTGCAAGCCCAATTGAATGCCTCCATTAAAACCAAAGGTATTGCCAGTGGTATTCAATTCTTTGGGAATTTCCGAAAGCGTAATTGGTGGGATGCAAATAATGACGGCTATTCTGAGATCTCTCAGTTGGAAGGCGGAAGTGCAGGAGTAACCTTTTCTCAATCAATCGGGAAGCGTTTTTCAATGAAAGGGCTTGCCTGGTACATCGATGAGGAGCGACGAGGTGGTAATGCCTTCGATCGAGCTCCCGAATTGGCAGATCAAGCCGAATACCGCAAACAGCGAACGGGTGTTGCGGATGTTCAAGTACACTTTCGGCCTTCGCAAAAACCATTGTTGTTCATGGCATACTTCGGCGGGCAATTAACGGATCGTAAACACTACACCGGAATTAACCAAGCACCAGGATGGGGAACAACCAAGGCAAATAGTACTGTTGCCGGACTCCAAGTTCATGGCAATCGCACTTTTAATCAGATTTCCTCTAGAAATGTGGCGGGTATCGAATGGCAACAGGAATTTGTGAACGATGCAATCCCGGCTTACAACTATTTGATAGACCAGCAAATTCAAACGATTTCGTTTTTGGGGCAAACAGAAATACTTTGGAAGAAATGGACCCTGCAACAAGGATTACGCATCATTAGTCAAATGCAGCATTCGGAAATACCGATACTTCCAAGAACTGCATTAAAACTGGCATTGAACGGGCAGTGGGCGCTCCGCTTCAGTTATGCGCAAGGCTGGAAAGCTCCTCAAGCCTTTGAAACAGATTTACACATCGCCTTTTCTGGCGGAGGCATTTCAACTATCCTGCTGGATTCAAATCTTCGATCTGAACGATCACATGCATTTAACTTCAGTACCTCTTGGAATAGACGTTGGAAGAATAATTTGTTTGATTACACTGGAGGCTTCTTTTTCAATGCACTGAAACATGCGTTTGTCTTGGAAGAGGTCGGCCAAGATTCAGTTGGGAATACCACCTTATTGCGCACAAATGGTTCACCGGCAACCGTTTATGGGTTTAATCTGGATACACGAACCTTGCTGGCCGGGAATTATCAAATCGATCTTGGACTGACGATTCAGCAAGCATTTTACCAAGAAGGAATTGCTTGGTTGAATGAAGTACCTGCGGTAACACGATTTTTGCGTACACCCAATATGTATGGCTATGCGAACGTGACCTTTTTTCCGGAAAAAACCTGGAGTGGTACCTTGGCGAGTACATTTACAGGATCCATGCTCGTTCCACATTTTGGTGGATCAGCTACACAACCAACGGACGAATTAGAGAAAACCAACCCTTTTTGTGACTTGACGGTTCGTATAGAACGAAAATGGCATTTGCATCGCTGGAAACAAAACATGAAGTTAGGGGTCGGAGTGCAAAACTTCCTGAATGCCTATCAAAGCGATTTTGACTTGGGTAAAGAACGCGATAGCAATTACATTTACGGTCCTGCGAAACCACGTACTTTTATTTTGCGTCTTACGTGGTATACAGGTGAATAGCAATTTGTAAATTTGCGCAAATCGATCGCATGTTTCGCATTCTAACACTACTTTTCGTGCTTTCCGCTTTCGGAACACTTCATGCTCAATTAGAGGACAATCAATTGGATTCATTGCGATCCGTTTGGCGCGCAGAATTGCAACAGGAAGCCATTGATAAATATATTGGTGTGGTGGACACGAGTTTTTCCAACACGTTTTCGGATTCCATTTTTGCTGCTTACCAGTTGGACACCTTTATCGTTGAAGGTATTTATAGCAGACAGTTGGAAGCGGATCAAACGACATACGGCATGAATCGCGCTAGCAGAGATTGTGAAGTGGCTTATGATCAATTGTTGAACAAGTATTACCAGATCTTATTGAAGAAATTGAATAAGGAAGATCAGAAACAGTTGGTTGCTGCGCAGCGAGCCTGGTTGAAATTCCGGGATAGTGAACGGCAGGTCAATGCGGCTCTTATCAAAAGTCAATACAGCGGTGGTGGTTCAATTCAACAACTTATTTATGCCAGTCAGCATCTATACATAACCCGAACACGGGTGAATGAGTTGGTCGGTTACCTAACGCGAATTATGTAAGATGAAGTTACTGTTTTGCCTTTTTGTAATTGTTTCATCAAATCTGATGGCGCAATTGCGACCGGGTTACGATTTTGATGAAGCCCGTGAGTTTTTGAAGATCAACTTTCAGTTCATAGATTCTGCGTATTTGGATTCCGTTCCATCCCCTCAAAGTTTTTACCATACTTATCGCTCACCGGATCTTGGCTTCGATAATAGCCTGGATTTTTGGCGTTCAGACGATAACGAGATCGGTTGTTTGAGCTTTCGTGGAACAACAGGAAGCTTGGAAAGTTGGGGTTCGAATTTCTATTCCTCAATGATTCCAGGGAAAGGAACAATTAAATTACCTGGTGGTTTTCAATACAATTACTGTTTTGCTCAAGATTCTTTGGCGGCCGTACATGAAGGTTGGACCATTTCTATAGCCTACATGTGGAAACAGATCGATAGTTTGGTTCAGGATTTTGTTGCTCAGGGTGGAAGAGACCTGGTGATTGCCGGACATAGTCAAGGTGGTGCTTTGGCAACCTTGGTTTCGGCGCAGTTACAGCAATTGAAATTACAAGGGAAGTTACCCGAAGATCTGCGTCTGAAAACGTATACAGTGGCTGCCCCGAAGTCTGGGAATTTGTTTTTCGCCTATGAATACGAGCATTTGACGCAGTTCGGTTGGTCTTTCAACACTGTGAATCCACTCGATTGGGTTCCTACGACGCCATTTACGGTAACAACTGTGCGTGATTTCAATCGGATCAATCCCTTTACAAATGCTTTAAAATCAATGAATGCCTTGCCTTTGTTGCCTCAAATGTATTTGAAACACGCATTCCGAAAGATGGACCGACCGACCCGCAAATCTCAGAAGCGATTTGAGAAATATTTGGGGCGTCGCTTAAAAAAGCTCTTGCTCAAGAAAAAACAAGGATTGGTCATTCCCAAGTCTGTGAACAGCTTTGCCTATGTGCGAATTGGTCAGCAGATCTTACTACAACCGGATGAAAATTACCTGAGTATCTATCCACAAGATCCTAAAGAATATTTCTTGAATCATGGGATCGATCAG
>JACCEA010334012.1_pt1 | contig 13566 bp, 10 predicted proteins | sample 7449851 | NCBI WGS metagenome assembly JACCEA01 (sample SAMN15323453, study PRJNA562643) | freshwater metagenome | isolation source: river surface water | place: USA:Blue River Watershed | collected 2017-08-18 | reverse complement strand
TTTTAAATGGCGCTGTGGTGGACATGGCGACAGCGCTTGGGTTGGCTGCGCCGGTGAACCGTTGGATCACGACGCAGATCAAGCAGCTGCATTATGTTGAAAATCAGGCGCCAAGCGCCGAAGCTATGTGCCTCGAGCTTGGGCTTTGAACTTAGTATTTCTGCCGCTTCAGACCCGTTTCGGCCATGATTTTGGCACTGATCTCTTCAATCGATAAGGTGGTGGAGTTCAAAAACGGGATGCGTTCTTTCCGATATAAGTTCTCCACTTCATCAAGCTCTAATTTGCATTGCCGAAGCGACGCATACCGACTGTTGGGGCGTCGTTGCTCACGGATTTGGCTAAGCCGATCAGGCGTGATAGTTAAGCCAAATAACTTATTTTTGTGAGGGCGCAACACCGCCGGCAAGGTCAAACTGTCCATATCCTCTTCGACAAATGGGTAATTCGCGGCTTTAATTCCATATTGCAGGGCCAAATACAGACTGGTTGGGGTTTTGCCGCTGCGACTGACACCCACCAAAATAATATCGGCTTTGGCATAGTCTTTTAGGTTCGAGCCATCGTCGTTGGCTAACGCGTAGTTGACGGCGTCAATCCGAAAATCGTAGGTCGTTTCGTGAATACTGTGGGTGCGATGGGTGCGAGGTTTGGCTTTAAAGCCTAATTCGCGTTGCATGGGTTCAACAAAGGCATTTAAAAAGTCATAACAGACGCCTTCAGAACTGTTGATGATGCCACGTAATTGTTCATCAACGAAGGTTTGAAACACTAAAGGCCGTTCACCAGTAGTTTTATAACGATCATTAATTCGTAATTTAACTTGTTCGGCTTTCTCAGTGGTTTCCACAAATGGGATGGTAACGTGGTCGAATTCTGCTTCGAAAAGCGACAGCAGTGCGTGACCAAACACTTCGGATGTAATTCCTGTCCCATCAGATATATAAAAGGCTGTACGCACGGAAAACCTCATTTGTTGTTATTAATTTACATTTAAAATAGCTGTTTTAATTTAGCCTTCCAGCAGTGTAAAATCAAACCAGCTTACGTAGCTTTTGCGGTAAGCTTACATAGCCTACAACAAAATTTGGAGACATGACGGTGCAAGAATTCGTTGTTTGGTATCAAGAGTTGGGCATGCACGATGTCCCACGGGTGGGTGGTAAGAATGCTTCCCTGGGTGAGATGATTAGTAACTTAGCCGGTGTCGGCGTGCAAGTCCCTGGTGGCTTTGCAACCACCGCCGAAGCGTTCAACCAATTCCTCGAGCAAAGTGGCGTCAACGAGCGCATCTATCAGTTGCTTGATGGCTTAGACGTCGATGACGTCAATGCATTGGCCAAAGCCGGTGCGCAGATCCGCCAATGGGTTATTGATACCCCGTTCCAACCAGAATTTGAAACCGCAATTCGCCAAGCCTTTGACGAATTATGCGCCGGCATGGGCAACGATGCATCGTTTGCCGTGCGTTCCAGCGCCACCGCCGAAGATATGCCGGATGCATCTTTTGCGGGCCAACAAGAAACCTTCTTAAACGTGCGTGGTTATGACAATGTCATCGAAGCCATCAAGCACGTGTTTGCGTCGCTGTTTAACGACCGCGCTATTTCGTACCGCGTGCACCAAGGGTATGACCACCGTGGCGTGGCGTTATCCGCCGGTGTGCAACGCATGGTGCGCTCAGACTGCGCGTCCAGCGGTGTCATGTTCTCGATTGACACTGAATCAGGCTTTGAAGATGTGGTGTTTATCACCTCGGCCTATGGTTTGGGCGAAATGGTGGTGCAAGGCGCCGTCAACCCAGACGAATTCTACGTGCACAAACCAACCTTAGCGGCGGGCCGCCCAGCGGTGGTGCGTCGTACCTTGGGTTCAAAAATGACCCAAATGGTCTACTCCGGTGATGCCAGCCACGGCAAACAAGTGAAAATTATCGACGTTGAGCAGCCGCTGCGTCGTCAATTCTCGCTGACCGATGCTGAAGTCGAAGCCTTAGCGCACCAAGCCGTGATCATTGAAAAGCACTACGGTCGTCCAATGGACATCGAGTGGGCAAAAGATGGTATCGACGGCAAGTTGTATATTGTCCAAGCACGTCCAGAAACGGTGCGTTCACGCGAAGACAGCAACTCGATGGAACGCTTCCAGTTGGAAGGTTCAAGCAGCGTGGTGGCTGAAGGTCGCGCTATCGGTCACAAAATTGGCTCAGGCACCGCCAAAGTGCTGGCCAGCATCGCGGATATGGACCAAATCCAGCCAGGTGATGTGCTGGTCACCGACATGACTGACCCTGATTGGGAACCTATCATGAAACGCGCGTCGGCCATTGTCACCAACCGTGGCGGTCGTACCTGCCATGCGGCGATCATCGCCCGTGAATTGGGTATTCCGGCCGTTGTAGGCTGTGGCAACGCCACCGATTTAATTAAACATGGTCAACAAGTGACGGTGTCGTGCGCTGAAGGCGACACCGGTTATGTGTATGACGGCATTCTGCCGTTCAAAGTGGTGACATCACGCGTGGATTCGATGCCAAAACTGGCGATGAAGATCATGATGAACGTGGGTAACCCAGAGCGCGCCTTTGGTTTTGCCAAGTTACCACACGCTGGTATCGGTTTAGCCCGTCTGGAATTTATCATCAACCGCATGATTGGCGTGCATCCAAAAGCATTGCTGAACTACGCGGCGCAGCCGGCGGACGTAAAAGCACAAATCGACGAGATGATGGCCGGTTACGCGTCGCCTGTGGAATTCTACGTCGCCAAACTGACCGAAGGTATTTCAACACTCGCTGCGGCCTTTGCGCCAGAGCGCGTGATTGTGCGGATGTCGGATTTTAAATCGAACGAATACGCCAACTTAGTCGGCGGTCAACAATACGAGCCGCACGAAGAAAACCCAATGATCGGGTTCCGTGGTGCGTCACGTTACATTTCGGAAGATTTCCGTGATTGTTTTGCGCTGGAATGCGAAGCGTTAAAACGCGTCCGTAACGAGATGGGCTTTAGCAACGTCGAGATCATGATCCCGTTCGTGCGTACCTTAAGCGAAGCGTCGCAAGTGATTGACTTGCTTGGCGAACAAGGCTTAAAACGCGGCGAAAACGGCCTGAAAGTGATCATGATGTGTGAACTGCCGTCAAACTGCCTGTTGGCCGATGAATTCCTCGATTATTTCGACGGTTTCTCGATTGGTTCAAACGATTTAACCCAGTTAACCTTGGGCTTAGACCGTGACTCAGGCTTAATTGCGCACCTGTTTGACGAGCGCAACCCGGCGATTAAAAAGCTGTTGGCGATGGCTATTTCCACTGCGAAAGCCCGTGGCAAGTACGTCGGGATCTGTGGCCAAGGCCCATCGGATCACGAAGACTTCGCGGCATGGCTGATGGAGCAGGGCATCGACTCAGTGTCGTTAAACCCGGATACTGTGCTGGAAACTTGGTTATATCTGGCCGAAAAATACGGCCAGAACTAACAGCGGTACTGTACAAAAGCCAACCTACGGGTTGGCTTTTTTGTTAGCAAAACATTAATTATCGTCATGGCGCGGCTTTAATCCACTTAAGCTGTTGAAATACAGATAAATCACTGGTAATTAGTCATTAGTCAAAATGGAAGGAGAGTTCAATGCCACAACAATTAAACCGAGCACAGGGCGCTTTTGCGGGCGCATTAATTGGTGATGCATTGGGTTCTCAAGTTGAGTTTATGGCGTTGGCTGAGATCCGCCGTTTGCTCGACGAGCAATTGTTAACACTGCACGATGGTGGCCCTTGGCACACCTTAGCCGGTCAACCGACCGAAGATGGCGAGTTGATGTTATTGCTCGCTCGTCAATTAGTGTACACCCGCGCTTATGATGCCGCGCAAAGCTTACAAACCTACCGCTACTGGCTAAAATCCGAGCCATTTGCAGTCACGCCTGAAACGCAATACGCGTTAAGCGAAGGTGCCTTGGATGATGAATTTCATGCCGGGCCTTTAGCGCGCATCGTGCCGTTGACCATCTTAGGTGTGCATTTTTCTGGGCCGCAGATCGCCGCATGGGCGATGGCCGATTGTGCGCTGACCCATAACTCCGGTTTGGCACAACAAATTGTTGCCTTGTATGCCATGCTGCTGGCACGGGCTATCGATGAGTCCACCACGGCCGATAGTTTATATCAAGATGCCAAAGTCTGGGCGCAAGAGCTGCGCTGTGAACCTTTAGTACGCCACGCCATTGATGAAGCCTTGTTTATGCCAGGCAGCCAAGAGTTAATGGAGCGCTACCCCATGCTGGCGGCTTTGCAAAACGTGTTGTTCCAGTTGTTATACGCCAAATCCTTTGAGGATGCGATTGTTGATACCTTGCGCCAAGGTGGTGACACCGGCACTCGCGCAACCATTGTCGCTGCGGTGTTTGGGGCGCTGGCAGGCGTCAGTCAGTTATCCGAGGAACATCTGACGGTGCTGGCGCAATGCCGACCGCAAGAAGGGGTGACGGGGGTTGATCAGCCGCGGCCAGATATGGTGTGGCCACAAGATTGTTTGGCCTTGGCCAAGCAATTGGTGGAACTGGAACCGGATTTACTCGAGCAATAACCTGCTGTTTCTCTCTAAACAACAAGGCCAGCATCATGCTGGCCTTGTTGTTTTAACGTAACGACGTCGTTTGGCATCCGTCACTGTTAGATGGTGAAAAAGCCCAGCACGCCATACATCAGCAAGGCGCCGCCTGCGCTTATCAAGGCATACGGCAGCTGGGTGCGGGTGTGTTCTAATAAATCACAACCGGCGGCGACCGCACTAACGGCGGTGGTATCGGAGATTGGCGAGCAGTGATCGCCAAACACGCCACCGCCTAGGATAGCCGCCAACACCAAGGCTGGTGGTAAACCTAAATCCACCACGAGTGGCATGCCAATGGGGATCAAAATGGCAAAGGTGCCCCACGAGGTCCCCGTGGTAAATGAAATTAACGCGCCGGCTAAAAACATCATCGCTGGGATCAACCAAAGCGGCATACTTTGCGCGACAATGCCAGAAATGTAAGTGCCAGTGCCTAATTCTTTCATGCTATGGCCAAGCGCGATGGCCAATAACAAAATGGTCACCAGCCCCAAAAGTTCGCTCATGCCCTTGTAGCCGATATTGACCAGCTGTTGATGATTGTATTTGCCTGAGGTTAATAACAAGCCATAGGCCACCACACAGCTTAAGGCCGTCGCATACAGCACTGATTTGGAACCCGAACCGGCCGACAAATCACCGTTGCCGGTCCAATACATAAAACCGACCATCGACACGATCATGGTTAACAGCGGGATCAGCATGTAACGGGCTTTGGTCGGCTCAATCTCCGGCTCATCGTGGCCATCAATTTTATTCAGCTGCTGGTTCGCCAGGCGCATCGCCGGTAAATGTTTGCCAGTGACGATGGTGAATAACACAATCAACAAGGTGAAAATAGCGTAGAAATTCAGTGGTATGGTTTGAATTAAAATGCTGACGGGGTTGTCTTTTAAGTCATACGCGCTGATTAAACCCAACACATACGCGCCCCAACCATTTAGCAGCAATAAAATGCAAACGGGGGCACTGGTACTATCGATAATAAAGGCCAGTTCGGCGCGGCTGATTTTGAATTTATCAAACAACCCGCGTGACAAAATGCCGGCGGTAAGCACCGATAAATTGGATTCGATGAAAATTACCAAGCCGGTGATGTACGCCAGCAGACGACTTTGCCGCGCATTGGCAGCTATTCCGCGCGCCACTAGCTTATGCACCAAGGCATTAACGCCACCGGAATAACGCATATAGGCCATTAAGGCGCCCACCAGCAGGGCAAAAATCATCAAACGGCCATTGCCGGGGTCGCTTAAGGTGATCACCATGGCTTCAAGCGTCTGAAACCCAGACATGCCGATCGCGGTGAGTGAGTCACCACTGCCACGATACATCAACAAGCCTTCTGAACAAGCCAGTGCCAACACCAGCGCCAAAATGACTTCTTTTTTCCAAAGCACCACAGCGATTGCGACTATCGCCGGCCATAACGTGAACCAATCGGCCAAAACACACCTCAATACCAAACCTGATTGTGGTTTAGTTGTTGTTATATATGTAATTATTAATATTTAGCATGGAGCAAACAGCCGACACGATATCAATCCAACAGGGGCTATGACAAGTCGTGTGATAGCCGTGGTGCGGTGTTTATGTGAAGCATCGCACCCTTGAGTTCATGATGTGTAGCGAGCTGAGTTCGGTCTGGCGGCAGGGGGTTGCTAAACCGCTGGGGTTTTCATCAACAAAATCTTTGCTACTATCAATGTTTTATCAGCAAAGCAGCTAGGGTTGCCATGTTAAAGATCCAAATGCGAATGTCGGGTGAATGTGCAGTGTTGTTAGAACTACACGACGCGACAGCTGAGCCTGGTCAGCTCAGTCAAGTGGACCCCAGTTATCCTGCCAAACTGCAATTTTTACGTGATGTCTGTCAACGGCTGTGTGCCGATGCCTTAATTGACATTGTGCCGGCGTATCGCACCTTGTTGTTGGTATTTGCGCCTTATCACCCGCGCTGGCCGGCGATCATCGATGAGTTAGAGCTGCATTGCCAAGCGTGGCAGCAAGAATTGACCAGGATTGACGCCGTGCAAGGGCGGTTGATTGAACTGCCGGTGTGGTACGGCGATTTTGCCGAGTCGGATTTAATCGCGGTGGCGCAGCGGCATCAACTGACGCCACAGCAGGTAATTGACCTGCATTGCCAACAGCCCTATTCAGTATATGCCATCGGCTTTTTGCCGGGGTTTGCGTATTTGGGCTTTATCGATGCGCAAATCGCCACCCCACGTCACAGTGCGCCGCGGCCACTGGTGCCGGCCGGGGCGGTGGGCATCGCCGATCAACAAACCGCGGTATATCCGATGGCATCGCCGGGTGGCTGGCAATTGTTAGGCTTGTGTCCGACGCCGCTGTATCACACGGCCAGCAATGCCTGGTGCAGCGTTGGCGATCGGGTACAATTTCAGCCGATTGATAAGGCGCTGTATCAAAAATTACAACAACGTCAGCAAGCACAGGTGACGGTATGACGCCATTATTACGTGTTCGCCGCTCGCATGGCGGTGTGTTGTTGCAAGATGGCGGCCGGCTAGGTGCCCAAGCCACGGGGTATGTTCGAAGCGGCGTATTGGATTTACCGTCCGCTTGGCTAGCACAGGCTTTGGTTGGCAATGTCGCCGACAGTGCCGAGTTTAGCCCCGCACAGTTTTATCGCCCTTTGCCCTGTATCGAAATCACCGGCGGTAATGTTGAATTTGAATGCCTAAGCGCCATGACCATCGCGCATGTTGGAGCGCTGGGGCCGTTGTTTATCAACGAGGTACCGGCGGCAGTTGGCCAAGCGTTACGGGTCAACGCCGGTGATGTGCTGCGCATTGGATTTTATCGGTTGGGGCTGCGTGGTTATTTGGCGATAGCAGGGCGCTTACAGCTCGAGATGAATTTTGCCAGCTGTGCGCGGGTGGATGCCTCGGGCCGGCCGAAGCCGCTGCAGGACGGTGAGATCCTTTACGGCAATCCAAGTCCGAACGCCAGCCCACTGCCAGCGAAACGACGCCACAGCTTACCGTACTCCATTCAGCATGCGTTATTGCCACCGCCGTCGCTGACGTTGGATTATTTGCCATTGGCGGCATCCTTTGACGCGGACAACGCGCAACAGCAACTGGCGCAGAAAATCTTTAAGGTTTCGGCGCATAGCAATCGAATGGGGGTACGTTTGCAAGGAGCGGCGCTGGCAAAACCTCAGTCCAGCGCCATGTATTCGGAAGCGTTGTCGCTTGGGACTATTCAACTACCGGCCAATGGCCAGCCGATTGTGTTACTCAATGACCACCAAACGATCGGCGGTTACCCGCGAATTGGCACCGTCGCCAGTTACAGCTTGTATGCACTTGCCCAGCAGCGCCCCGGGCAGTTTGTGCGCTTTCAAGCGGTGGACTTAGCGACGCTGCAGCACAAACGAGATATTTGTTGGCGCTGGTTATGGCAACAATTGGCCAAGTTTACTGCGCCTGACACAGCTGATTAACCCAGCTGTTAAAGGATTTGATGCCTTGACTGAGCGCTTGCTCGTCGTTGAGGATCGCCACCAGCACATAGGGGCCTTGACCGTTTTGCGGCAGTAAATAGCCTGCGAGGGCGGTGGTATCGCGCAAGGTGCCGGTTTTTAACCGCGCACATTGTTCCGCCGCTTGGCCGGCAAATCGGGTTTTTAGCGTGCCATCCACCCCGGCGATGGGCAGGCTGCTGACAAATTCAAAGCGTGTGGGTTGTTGCCACTGCCAGCGCAACATGTCGCCTAAGGCACTGGCGGTCAGCCGTTCACTGCGTGATAAACCCGCGCCATTTTCAAACACCAGCTGGCGGGTATCGATGCCCTTGGCATGTAACCAGGCGGTTAGTCGTTTGGCAGAAGCATTTAAGTCCGTGCTTAAATCCGTGCTTGAGTCTGTGCTAGCGCTACTTTGGTTTGTCTGCTGTGATGGCGCAGGCGCGGTGGACAGCGCGGCAAACAAGGTGCGCGCCTGCACGTTGTCCGAATCTTTATTGATGGAGCGGATCCGCACCGCCAGCGGTTCATCTTCTAAACGGGCGATTTCGACAGTCGCAGCGCCCTTTGGCAATTGCGGCAACAAGCGGGCCGTAGGCCAGACCTGCTGCCATGCTGCTTGCCAGCCCCAATCCCGTGGTAATAACTGCGCGTAACCCGATAAATAACATTGCCGTGGGAAGTCGCCACGGATCTCGACCAGAGGCCGTTGTGGTGTACCGCGCCATTGAAAGTGCAATTGTTGCAAAGCATTTTGCCGGCATTGCTGCTCGTTCCAACGGACTTTTTTACTATCAACCTGAATAGGTTCATCAATGCCAGCAATGCGCAGTGACATCTGCGGCGCATTAGCGCTGAGGTGATACCACTGCGTATTTTGCTCCAGCAGCAAGGCATCGGGGGCGACGTTGTACCAAGACCAAGGATTTTCATCAAAGGGTTTGACCGGCGCCAACGGCATCCAGCGACGGTCCAGCACCACGGTTGATGGCGCTGCGATACCTAAGCGTTTTAACGTTTCGTCGATGGCTTGCACATCGCGGCGTTGCAATTGATTATGACCTTCGCCATAAATCACCAGCGGTTGCTGCAACGCATACAGCGCTGCGGTTGGCGCGCGCTTAGCCAGCGCCGAGGCATCGCTTGGGCTAATGCGTAGCGAGACGGCGCCGCGATAGGTGCTACCCAATAGATCTAACGCCGCACTGGTGGTCATCAGTTTCATCACCGAGGCAGGTTGCATCGGTTGGTCGCTGCGGTGCTCGAGAATAAGTTGTTGCTGCGCAAGATCAAACAGATACAGGCTTAGATGCTCGGTTTGCAACGGGCTTTTTCGCAGCCATTCCAGACTAAGCCGTTGTAATTGCTTGGCATGCGGACTGTCGAGCTGGCGTTTAGGTTGGCTGATGCTGTCTTGCCCAGCGTTTTTTCGCTCCGCAGTCTGACGCCCAGCGTGTTGACGCGCAGCGTGGTGACGCCCAGCAGTATGTTGGGATGACTGATTGCTGGGCTGCGCCGCCGGCGCTTGATTCGACGGATCGGATGATCGCTGGTTTGTCTCTTTCGCTGGCGAACTTACAGGCGGCTGTGCACATTGGGTTAATGCCATCGACAACGCCACCACAGTGACTCGCGCCAGAGTGAAGCGCTTAGCGTTGAAATGACAGCATGCAAGGGAAGCGAGCGCTGTTTGTAAAAAACCAGCCTGTAAAAAACTAGCGCGAAAAAAACTAGCACGAAAAAAAGCAATGTGACGCATGCAAACCATAGCTATAAAAAGACAAACACCAAGTCGCCACTCTAATGACTGCAAGGCGCGGATGCCAGTTTTTTCCAAACTGCACCGGCTAATTTAAGCTCGATAGTTGAGAGTGCGCGATAAAGTCACTAAGATCGCCGGCCACATTTTAGCGACCGTCGGTCAGCAGCAAGGATCTTTATGACGTCGTCCCTTGAGTCAACCCTGCAATTAGCACCCGCGCTACACGCGCCAGCCAATCAATGGCTACAGGCCGTGTTGGTGGAGCAGCAAACCAGTGACAAAGTAGTCACGCAGCTGCTGCGTAACCTACCACAAGCACAGCATCCGCAGTTGGTGCAGTGGGGCGGGACGGTGTTACGCCAGCTCAATCTCTGCTGGACGCTGGTGCATAACGAGCCGTTACCCACCTTGCCGCTGCCGGCCCATCTCGTGTCGCAGCTCACACCCACGCTCGCCAACGGCTGGACCGCTGCGGTTCGCAGCCGTTATCAGGCATTACAAAGTGCTGGGCCGCAAGCGCTGCTGGACGGCTGCCCACAGTGGCTGGATGAATTAGCCAGCGCGTTACCGAACTGGCCCGCCACACGTTTGGCGCTAGCGCAGGCCCCGGCGCGTTACATTCGGGTTAATCGCTTAAAAACTAACCTCGATGCACTGCAGCAACGGCTGAAAACGGAAGGCATTCAAACCAAACGGCTAAATGAAGTGCCAACGGCGTTGGAAGTAACTGGCAATGCGGCACTGTTTAAATCGGCTGCCTTTCGTGAAGGCTGGTTTGAACAACAAGATGCTGGCTCGCAGCTGGTGGCGTTGCAGTTAGATGTGCAGCCTGGCATGCGAGTGATTGACGCCTGCGCCGGCGCGGGAGGCAAAAGTTTGTTGTTGGCGGCACAGATGCAAGGCCGCGGCCGTGTGTTATCGATGGATATTGAAGCGTGGAAACTCGACGCGTTAAAAGAACGCGCGAAACGGGCAGGGGCGGCCTGTATTGAAACGCGGCTCATCACCTCCAGTAAAACCATCAAACGATTGGCCGACAGTGCCGACCGCTTGTTATTAGATGTGCCCTGTTCCGGCACTGGCGTGTTGAAACGTAACCCCGAAGGCAAATGGCGCCATCAACCCGAGCACTTAACCGAGCTGCTTCAGCTGCAAGCCGATATCCTCAGGCGCTACAGCAAAATGCTCAAACCCGGCGGGCAGTTGGTGTACGCCACCTGTTCGGTGTTGCCCTGTGAAAACCAGCAGCAAGTGGCGGCGTTTTTAGCCGAGCACTCCGAGTTCAGCCTTGTGCGAGACCAGCTGCTTGATCCGGCTACACACGGCTGGGATGGCTTCTATTATGCTGTTTTGGTACGGAATAACAGCAAAGCGAGCAATAAACCAGCAGTCAGTCTGGATAACTGAAATAACGCTTGCAGCTCTGCGCGAACGCCACTAATATGCGCCTCGCAATGACGGACGCGGGATGGAGCAGCCTGGTAGCTCGTCGGGCTCATAACCCGAAGGTCGTCGGTTCAAATCCGGCTCCCGCAACCAAATTCGCTATCAACGTAAGTTGTTGATAGAAAAGAGAAATCCCTTTAATAGGGATTTTTTTTATGCCCAAAACTTGTCGGCTGTGACGAAACTGTGACGAAACCGCTTGTTTTACTCTCATTTTCATCTATTCGTTTGTACCCAAATTATCTAATTTTTGACCTTCAGGGGATTTTCCCCAGTCACAAACGCTCGCACAAAATTCTGTGACAAAAACAAACCTTAAATGACGTTAATTGATGTGCGATTGTTTGAAGATTAAGGGTATTTACTTGATTAAAAACAGCAGGATAGGGCGCTGAGGTTTTTAGATTCTGTTGTTTATTTATGTGCGGGTTTTGTGACGAATTAAGAATCTACTTCGTTTCATAAAAAGCTATAAAGCCAATAAATTGAGTGAGCCGATCCGCTCATGCCGTTTGTTAACGCCATAGTTTTTATCTTATGCTGAATTGCTGCAGGCAAATACAAACAGTGCTTCAAATTTAAAGGGATAAAAAGACGATGGAACAGGTCGTACAAAGCCAAGCAGAATCTACAAATTGCCCAGTCTGCGGTGAGAAGGTTTTGTCAAAACGCCTTCAAAAGCATCTTCAAAAAGTACATAGCCAAGAAGCCGAACAGAAACGCGTTGCGCAACAAATTTTCGAAGCAAGAAAGCGTGAAGAAGCCAATCAACTTGTTACCTGTCCAGTTTGTAAGCATTCGATCAAACGTCGGAATTTAGCTTCTCACCAGCAAAAAGTGCACAATCAAATCCCTGGCCAGGCGCTTAAAATGGGGGATGGCCCGTCATTCAGTGAAGTTCTTGCGTCCCTGGAGAAAACAAAGAAGGCCAAAAAGAAACGCCGTCCAACAGACGTATTTGATAGAGGTTTAACAGTGAGCGGTGGCGCTTTTGGTAACGGAAAACGCAGATAACCAACTAGCTGTTCAAATTGCTTCATAATCCAAAGTGAAAGCACCGATGGCAATTCGGGCAAAGCGCCAGTGTATTTTCCACCGAGTCATAACCGCCATCTGCTAAACGTGTTTTGTGGTGTACTTCCAGAAAAGGCAAGCCATCACTTTTCTTCAAAAACGGCGCAGGCTGTTTACAATGTTCGCATACACCGTTTGCCCGAATTAAAGTTTCTGCCACCACATCCGGATTACGGATAAACACAGTCGACGTCACTTGCATTTGTTTTGGCTTTGTCGAAGCAGCTTTTAGGCGCAGCCGACGCGCTTCAGGCTTTGCTTGAAGTGAATCAACAACTTGCTGCTGAAAGGTTTTTTCAAGGTCTGCGTAGCGAGTGATTTCAAGGCGTTGTTGGAATTTCTCGACCACGCCGCGTAGTTTATTCAGCTTACCTCGGCGCAATCCTTCGAAATAGGTGATATGCAACGAGGTTGCTTGAACTGCATTTCGTAACGCGTCTAATCCAAATTGCTGTTCAATTTCGAAGAAGAAATAATCGACAGCATCAGCACTCATTGCCCGATGAAACACCTGACCGTTCATCATGCACTTAAAGTCATACATGTAGTCGCGAGCCGACGCCATATTCAGTGAATGTGTTTCACACAAGTAGTTAGAGCCGGCTGTCAGTGTGGTACGGCCCTGATAAAAATCGACAGCAACAGCAAAGGCTGCAGCGTATTGGTCTTTGGTAATTTTTCTGCTCATGATTTTCCTTATCTAAAGTGTCCAACATTAACTCGCAGTGCAGTGAAATACTCGTTTTTTGCAGCTAGCTGAGTCGTCATATGTATTGTAAATAGACACATTAACGCACACCTAATTTAGAAACAATGACATAAATGCTAACCAGATGAATAAGTTAGCCGCAATAAATCTGCAAAACCTCGCCCAATCCATAGCAACACTGAGCCATGGGGATACGTTGCTTGTGCACGCTGATGCTGGCGTTGCTGCGCAATGTGATGCGGCTACGAGATCTGAGAAATTGAATCAGTTTGTGTCAGCATTGAAGCATTATTTTTATGACGGAACGTTACTTGTTCCTAGCTTCACCTACAGTGCTACCCAGGGCAAGATCACGAACATTTTTTGAACGACCTGCCTAATAGTTGCAGCGATCGCAGGTTTATGATCAGATACTGCCTTTTGCACTCAGGCTATCACAATGCAGACCGATTCGTTCACCATC
>JACCEA011215151.1_pt1 | contig 13575 bp, 13 predicted proteins | sample 7449851 | NCBI WGS metagenome assembly JACCEA01 (sample SAMN15323453, study PRJNA562643) | freshwater metagenome | isolation source: river surface water | place: USA:Blue River Watershed | collected 2017-08-18 | reverse complement strand
GGACCATCCATCACCATTGCACTGTCAGCGGTAAATCGAATTGTTCGCGTAATATCAGCAGAAGCTTCAGGATAGGGAATATTGCTTTCTAAAATAGCAGGTAACACCGTAACGGCATTTGCAGTTGGTGCAACTACATTAATTTGAAGAATATTAAAATTAATTCCATTTAATGGACTATCCATCGGTGCTGATCCTGGAGGCATTGGCATTGTTGGACCTCCTTGAACACCCATAGGCAATTCTGACGCATAACTCATTAAATAGAGCGTTTGACCTTGCATACCTGTAAGATCTATAACAATTTCTGCACGCTCACCCGGAGCAAGTCGAACCCTTGTCGTATCAAAAGGTTCATTCAATAATCCGCCGTCTGATCCAATTTGATAAAAATTCTTATTCCCGGTAAATCCAAAATTGAATGCTCGTTCTCCTGATGCATTCAATAAACGCATGCGTACCATTTGTGCGGGAAAATTTCCGTAAACTGAATTACCATTATAATTTGCACGTGCTCCGTTTACGAGGATTGTGCTATCCTGCATTCCTAGTGGCATTGCTTGATTATTAACATCATATTCTTGACACTGAATTACAAGCGGATAATCATCAACACCATATTCTCTTGGAAGATTTAGGGCTGCCTCATTTGGATCACGTACGATAATAAAACCGGCAGCTCCCTTGATTGCCTGTGAAGCAGTTTTCATGTGAAGATGAGGGTGATACCAATAAGTAGAAGCCTTATCCATAACAACAAATTGAGGATTCCAGGTATCACCCGGCATTATTTCAGTATGCGGACCACCATCCCACTGAGAAGGAAGGTGAATGCCGTGCCAATGAACGGTTGTAGTATCATCAATACTATTGGTTACAGAAATATTCATTGGTTGTCCTTGCTCGAAAATAAGCGTTGGACCTAAATAAGAATATTGATTATAAGCATATGTATAAGATATCTGACCCGGAAAGAATTGCACACTATCTTCGTGCATCTCTAAGGAAATGTTTGGTCCTACTAACGTATCAGGCACGACCAAAAGGGTCTGTGCTGCCGGAATAAAAGCCAGCAGCGACAGACCGATTGAAAGAACAATCGATTTCATAATAAAAGAATTTACTTAATTAGCGAATCGTAATTGGCAGTACCGTCTTTGATTCTCCATTTCGGATGCTAATCAAATAATTCCCAGACAGAACGGAAGATAGATCAACTGGGATTTCATTACCACCTGTGGTAACTTCAACTTCTTGAGTCAAAATTAATGCTCCTGAAAGTGAATAAACCTCAATCATTAATTGATCTTCGATTTCAGAAGTCAAACTTAAAATAACCTGATCATCAGCTGGATTTGGATAAACATTCAATTCAGAAAATGATGATGAGTTTTCTTCAATTCCCGCTACATTTCCTACAAACGACAAGTTATCTACCCATAAATAATCACCTTGAGTAGGGTTTGCACCACTAGCTTTCATGACAATAATACAAGAATCTGGAGCTTGCCCATCTGTGTAGACAAAAGGGATTGAAAAATTCGTCCAACTCATCGCCATACCAGAAAGAGTTACGCTCCCAGTCGCAACAGTCATGCGCATATTCATTCCTGAGTCCCATCTTGTCAATTCAACAGAAATTGATCCTTGACTTGTTCCATAGATCATGTGTTGCCATTTACCATTAAAACTAGCTGGTTGTTGGTTAAACGCAAATCCTGAAATTGCTTGTTGTGTCACCGGATCTATCACACCGCTTACAGCGATACCGTTTACCACGTTAGGGCCTATCGTTTGAGAAGTTAATTTTAAATAGGATGAACCTGGACTTCCTGGTGTTCCTTTGGTCGCAGTATAAATACCGGACATTGTTGTAAGATCATTGAGAGTTGCCCAACCGTCTGGGTTTTCATAGGTTCCCATATTCATCCACGTTTCAAAACCCGGATTTGGAAGTTGTGCATTTGATATTGCTGCAAATGAACCAACAGCAAAAAAGCTTAAAAATATTTTTTTCATGATTTCAAAGTTTATTATTTACATAAATTAATAGGCACTGAGCCACATGGCGCATAATAATCACCATTCATTAACAAGCAATAAACTTTGATTTTATATCAATAGAACCCTATTCTTAATGAATAAAGGTGTTTTTTGAATTGAAACAGGAGGAGGTCTTATAGGGAGTGACCTTGGAACAAAAACAGATTGAGTATTTTCAATTACTATTTCAGAAAAATCAAACTCAGCGAAAAATTCAGGATGAAAATCAGGAATATGTACATCAGAATATAATTTTTGATCTTCTTTAACTTTGAAAAAATGTGTTTCGTTTTGACAACACCCTTTTTTCTCACATCCTTTTTTACAACATGTCTTTGCTTTTGCTGTAAATAAGTTAATGTTTACGATCTCACCTCCGCATTTATGCACACTGAACAATACTCCTGTCGAAATGACGAAGTACAGTACCATGTAGATAAGAATAATTATTGATCGCATAATTAATTCGCAATTTACAACAAAATAATTTAAATCCTAACAAATACTATGAGTTATTATTGAATTCCTAAAAAAACCGATTATATCTCCTTAAAACCTAAATAAGTGATAGCTCAATTTCTAGCTAATCAAACTTCCAAAAAATGAGACCATTTATCCATATTGTAAAGAAAACATTACTGATCTAAATTTTCTGACATTTTTTTATGTTAATTTTTTAATCACATTTTTTATACATATTTACCAAAATATCTTCATACTAAATTAATTAACCATATTGTGATTGTAAAATTTAGTAATTCAGCGTAACCCCTACACCAAAACCCATATCACTGTCATAATGAGTCCTAAGGCCGATGTTTCTGCTTAGTATGTATCGCAATTCGAGCATATATTCTTTATCTGTGTTTACCATAAAACCAGCCCTTATTCTTTTTGAAACAGGAATGTCCTCCCTCATTAACTGAAAACGTATGTTTCCATCCTGATACAATTCAAATTGGGCGATAACTAACATTGGTAAAGTATAATTTACACCTAAACTTAGAAGGGCTCTATTGTCTTTCGTGTTGGTTTGTCCAAAAAGGTTTTCCTCATGCTCATCGTGCCCAAATTTTCTGTATCTCCAATCAAAACCAACAAATGGCATTAACCATTGCATTTTACCCAAATATCGTCCAACGTGTGTTTCGGTTTCATAACCATGGCGAGCGTCGTAGCCTAATCTCCATTCGCTGCCAATACTCCAACGCGTATTTTGTAGCATCAACATTCCATCATTACCATTTGTTGCGAAGTCGTTTTCGGTCATAAAATGAAATTTTCTATCATCTGCAAATAATTTACGCTGGGCTAATTTCAGATTTGTAATTAATGGATTTGGTGGTTGATTTTCATACGTAAAGACTCTTCCCATTCCGCTCATCATGTGATAAAGTATGTGACAGTGAAAAAACCAATCTCCATATTCATTTGCATTAAATTCCAAGGTGTCAATTTCCATCGGCATGATATCTATAATATTTTTTAGTGGAGCATTGATCCCATGACCATTTAAAAGACGAAAATCGTGTCCATGTAAATGCATTGGATGGCGCATCATCGAATTATTGAAAAGTATAATTCGTACATTTTCGCCTTTTTTGATAAGTATTTTATCCGCTTCAGAAACGACTTTGTTATCCAAACTCCAAACATATCTGTTCATATTTCCAGTAAGTTCAAATCGTAATTCTTTTGTTGGAACTTCAATTGGTAAACTTGTAGTTATAGGAGATTTCAACATTGTATAATTCAGTGTGACTAATTCAGAAAGTTCATTAGAATTATATTGATTTGCAGAATGCTCCGAATGATTTTCTTCCGTTGTTTGTTTTCGCTTAGTCTCTTTTTCCTCTATTTCTCCGGTAATTTCAGGGTACATAACTACGTTCATATCCATTTGGTTCAAACTCATGTGCATTCCCATATCATCGAGATCTCCATTCATTTTCATCATTCCGTTCATCATCTTCATTCCTTCAAAATACTTGAGTTTCGGTAAAGGTGATGCCAATTGTTTAATTCCATTACCTAGGTAAAGCGAAGTAGATTTAGTACGATCTTCCGGAGTTACTAAAAATTCATAAGCGATATTTTCTGGAATGGTAACAATGACATCATACGTTTCAGAAACCGCAATAAGCAACCTATCAACTTCAACAGGTTCTACATCATTACCATCACTTGCAACTACAGTAATTTTTCCGCCAGCATACGTTAGCCAAAAATTTGAAGATGCACCGCCATTTGAAATTCTTAAGCGGACTTTATCTCCTTTTTTAAATTGAGTTAACTGACTTTCATTTTTCCCATTTATTAAGAATTTGTCATAGTAAACGTCACTAACATCCATCGCATTCATTCTTTTCCACTCGTTTGTTAGCTTAGTTTTAAAATGACCTGCTCTAATTGCTTCTGCATAGCTTTGGGTAGTACCTTTCTTAATTGCAAACCAATCGGAAGCATTATGTAACATTCTATGTATGTTGTCTGGATCGTAATCGGTCCATTCACTTAACACCAAAGGTACAGTGGGTAGATCATCAATTCCTTTTCTAAATCCTGGATCATCTGAACGCTTATTCATGACAAAATTCCCATACATGCCAAGCTGTTCTTGTAAACCTGAATGGCTATGATACCAATGCGTTCCGTGTTGCACAATTGGAAATTTATAGACATGCGTTGTGTGAGGTTTGATAGGCATTTGAGTAAGATTAGGAACACCATCTTCTTTATTGGGTAAAAACAAACCATGCCAGTGAAGAGAAGTTTCTTCGTCTAATTCATTATGCACATAAATTTCGGCTGTATCACCTTCTGTAAAGGTAAGAGTAGGCATTGGAATCTGTCCATTTACCGCTATGGCACGCCTTTCTTTTCCAGAAAAATTAACAACTGTATCCTCGACATAAAGATCGTATCTGACCTTTTTTTGAGCGAATGCATTTAAAGATAGTAGTGCAAATAGCACCAGAATTAAGTTTTTTTTCATACTAACATTATTAGTGTTATAGCGCTCATGGTTATCATAAGCGCATCTTCTATAATCGTAATTGTACTCATTGGTAAATTGAAGACAGCACCTAGACAGGCACATTGAATTTTTCGTTTATTTATTACACTTTGTAGCACCCCGATTAAACTAATCGACATAATACTTAAGGTTATCCAATTGATCATAAATGGCTCAAAATCTATTAAAAAAGCCAAACCAAGTGTCAATTCGATTAATGCATAGAAGTAACCCCATAATTTGAATCGCTTCGCAATAACATCATACATGCTATAACTCTCAGCAAAAGCTTTCAAATCCAACAATTTGAAAAAGGAGAAAACCAAGAAGAACCCAGCCATAAAGTGACGCATCCATTCCATAAAATCAAAGTGATGAGCAACTAGTTGAACCAATAATGTTGTCGATGTAATGAACCCGAAGATCAATAAAACCGGTTTATAAGTATTTATCCAACTTTTCGTTTGTTCGCTAAGTTCGTTGTGTTCTTTTGCTGTTAGTTGATAACGAGAATCACTTCCTCCAAAAGCATCTTGCAATGTGGATATTGAAATATGTTTGTCCATCGAAATTGTAACCATTTTCTTTTCTTTTGAAACCTCAACTGAAGAAATCTCCGGTAAAACCAACAAACTTCCTTTTACTTTCGCCTCACAACTATCACAAGTCATTCCGGCAATGTTATACGTGTGTACCATACTATTAAATTTTATATCACAAAGGTCAGAACAACTGATTGGTCCTTTATGACACAATTTTGGGATTGTTTAGTATGATTTACAGATTTTCTATTGGTAAACGTTTCAGTGTTTTTAATTGTTTAAAATGAGAAGTCGTCAATCCTGTTACCTTTTTGAATTGTTTGCTCAAATGCGATACACTGCTGTATTCCAGTTGATATGCTATTTCACTTAATGAAAGTTCATCATATACCAGAAGTTCTTTAACTCTTTCTATTTTTTGAGCTATGTAATATTGCTCAATGCTAGTTCCCTCAACTTCACTAAACAAATTACTTATGTAATTGTACTCCAGGGGAATTTGTTCAATAATAACTTGCGAGAGATTAGTTCTAGGTTTTTCGGAGGAATGATGAACCAGATTTACGATTATGTTTTTCACTTTTTCAATTACTCTGCTTTTCTTATCATCAATCAATTCAAAACCAAGCTCAACTAACTTCAAACTAAGCTTTTCCTTGTCGGAATCACTTAGTGCATTTTCAAGTTCTACCTCTCCCAATTCTATTGAAAGCGGGTGAAGACCGAGCAATTCAAACTCGGCCTTAACCATCATCCTGCAGCGGTTACAAACCATATTTTTAATATAAATCTTCATCTGGCTATTGGAATGATTCTACTATTGTTTTTGTATGGGTTACTCATTGTTCTTAAGCGTTTTTACCCAATTATAAATTTGATCTTTTTGAATTGAAGTCAGTATTGCCTTTTTATGTGCTAAGGTGTACATAGGCAATGGCATTTCTTCAGACTTAATTTGTTTTTCAATCCGATCTAATTTACTCTGCTGTTTCCGCTCCGAGTAGTTTCCCCATTCGCTGAAATTTAGTTCTTCTTTTCCATTTTTAATATCCCGTTCCAAAATAAATCTTGTAGGTTGAATGTACGAGTACCATGGATAATTTGTGTTATTACTGTGGCAATCAAAACAAGAAGTTTGCAGTAAGTTTTGAATATTTTCCGGAACCGAATATACTTTTGTAATATGAATTGGATGAATTGTCCCATCCATATTTCTCGCCGGTTGGTAAAATTGCAGCAAAAGGAATCCTATAAAACCATAAAGGAGAAATTTTTTTAAATTCTTTTTCATCGTTATTATTTATTGTATTCCTTTTTAATTGAACCACAAGTAGGCATTTCTTGGCCATAATAAGGGTTTTTAATTTCTTTGGTTTCACTAATCCATAGCGCTCCGTCACCTTCATCATACATCGGACAAAAATCAAGATATAGTTTTTGTTTTGTTCCGAATAGTTTAATCAAATCATTCACATCTTTGCTCAAAATGGCAAAATGTTCCCTTTGATGCTCAATGTCTCCCGAATTATCGTTAATATGTTCTGCGTGTTCTTTTGCATCATCCGCAATTTCTAAATATTCTTTTTTTGATTTTGCTTCAATTGAGTTTTGATTAGCCTTATTGAAGGATTCATACAAAGCTTTGGCAGCTTTGGCAGCTCCTTTAGAATCATCTTTTGTTAGTGAATTTTTCAGTTTTAGATAATTTCTGACAATTTCATCGATCGAAAAATCAGATTGAGTTTTTACTATGGTTGTCGTTGTATCGACACTTGGTTCTTTTTCAGAAGTCTCCACATGTTGGTTATGACTGTGTTCATGATTTTCTTCATTCGTTGCTTCAACCATTTTGTCGGATTCCCCCTCACTTTTATTTGAATTACAGGAAATTAAAACTGTAACCAAAACTGCTGTTGATAAAATTGCTTTTTTCATTTTCTTAGATTTATTTAATTTACTTTTTCAAATTCATTTACTAATTCATTATCAATTTCTTGGAAATTAATTTGTCTCCAATTTTCATTTTTAAAATATAAAAAGTGGATGCCCCAAGTTTTTCTGCATCTATTAATATTTGATGCTTACCGGAAGATTCTAGTGTGTTACTCGTAACATATACCAGTTGCCCTATCGGATTATAGATTTCCATACTAACATTTTCATTTGTTGGCAAGAAGTATTGGAGCGTTGCAATAGAATTCGCAGGATTAGGGAATAGGTCTATTGAGAAATCATTATTGCCGTAATTTTCAATACCTAGTATGTTCGAGCCTAAGTTTATATTGTCAATGTAAAGATTATTACCTCCGTCTGTAACATTCACAATTTTTATGATGGCATTTGTAATTGAAGAATAGGATGAAAGATCAATATTGGCTAATTTCCACACTGTATTACTATCCGGAATATACGGAGTAGTTTGAGTTGATCCGGTAATTAGGGCAGCACCAGTTTTGTAAAATATCTGCGTAAAGTTTACTCCACAATCGGTTGAGATCAGCACTATTAGTTCATCCGAATAACTAGGATCTGATTTAGCATAAGCCCATCTAAACGAAAGATAAGGAGATCCACCGAATGACGTTAAATCAAAATTGGGTAAAAGCAACGCGTCAGACTGACCATAATTCGTATTAATTAAATTGTTGATTTTGGCCGAACCAATCCCCGCATATTGAGTTGCTAATGTATCAAGTTCCCATGTAACTCCTCCATCAGGATTATCAATTTCAATTCCATTTGGTGGAAAATCCGAAGTTTCAAATCCTTCTGCAAATGGGATGGGCTGTCCTACAGATGGGTTTGTAATTGTTATGAAATCGGAAAACGTTATACTGTCACTCCCGACACTATTTGTCGCAATTAAGGTTACATCGAATGTTCCTAAGGAATTATAATTTACAATTGGGTTTACTGCATTAGATGTTGAAGGTACACCCCCGGGAAAATACCATTGAAAGGTGGTGCAGTTATTCAATGATTTGTTGGTAAATTGAATGGAATTTCCTATGCAAACATCTTGAGAATTTGAAGTGAAATCAGCTATTGCGTTACAAACCGGAGAATTATAATTGGAATCACATCCAGTTGCCCAAATATTCGAATATTGCCAAATATCCCAACGAAATGTATTCAATGTTGCATCCATTCTGGCTTTCTGTCCTGACGTGAACATACTTTTACATGCATCATTGGTATAATCTAAATAGTTTTGAATTTGGTCATAGACATCCGGCATATCATTCGAACAAGAATTTATGATGGGACAATTGAAGTTTGGACTCGACACAGGAGGAGTATCACAAACATAGTCACCATCAGAACAAATGTCTGATCCGCAACTGTTGTTAAACGTATGATATAAACCAAACCAATGGCTTATTTCATGTGTTGTTGTCCTTCCTAAGGAGGATGCTGCTGTTCCAATTCTTCCAAAATAATTGTGGCGAACTACAATTCCATCTTCATCTGCTGGTCCCCCTGGAAATGATGAATACCCCAGAGTTCCGCTGGCTCCGTTTATCGTCTTAACTACATACATGTTGAGGTAACGAGTATTATCCCAATAACTTAAATTTTTAAGCATACTGCGTTGGTAGGTAAGATGATTGGTCAAAGTTGATTGAATTCTAACAATTCCATTTGTACATTGTCCATCCGGTGTTATTTTCGCAAGACAAAATTGAACCTCAGTATCAACACCATTTCCATCACCATTCGTCCCTGATATTTTTCTAAAATCTTCATTCAAAACATCAATCTGACTTTGAATTTGTGCATCTGTGATATTTTCCGATCCTCCGTTATGAATAACATGAACCACTACAGGAATTATCTTGACATGATTGGATTTAATTTCACTTGATTGTGCAGATTCTTTTAAATAGTTCTGGATTATTTCTTCAGACTGCAAAATCAATTGGCGGTTTTGATACTTGTAATTGTCAAAATAGCATGGTTCATTTTCTCCATTTATATTAAGATGTTGAGAATAGCTTGTTAAAGAAAATTGAAAAATGAAGCCTGTCGCGATGAGTAAAATCTGGTATTGTTTTAAATTTAATTTCATAATAAAATATTAAATAAGTTAGCTGTTTCTATTTGTATGCCTTGAAATAAGAAAATGTGCCAAGAGCAGTGTTGATTGATTTTGTTATTTCGACATTTTTAAAACCTGCCTTTGAGATAAAATCTGGTAAATAACCTTTGACATTATCCTTAGTAGTTTTAAAACCATCCAATAGCTGCACTAAACCAAAAGTTAAACGCATCAATTTATTTTGAGCTTTACCCCAGTCTGCAATAATGAGTCTGCCGTTAGGTTTTAGAACACGATTTAATTCTTTCAGTGATTTTAGTTTTGTTTCTTTATCTAATTGATGAAATACCAGGCAACTATAAACTTTATCAAAACTATTATCCGCAAAAGGCAAAACCTTACCATCATACAAATCTAACCGGATCTCAATATTGTTTTTTGCGAATTTATACTGTGCATTGGCTTTCACTTTAGGATCAATATCCAATCCTTGTAACTTGGTATTTGGATTTGCCTCGTGAACCAATAGTAAATTTTGACCCGTTCCAAAACCAAACTCCAAAACCCTTTCATCTGCTTTTGGGCTAATTTCTTCCACCAAAATTCGTCTGAATTTTTTTTCAGGCATCGTTATTTTTATCGCCATATCGTAGTAGGCTGTTAAAAAATCATAACCTAAAGCGGGTGTGTATTTAGTCGTACTCATTTTTTTAAATTGAAAAATGTGTAATACAAATTGAAATAAATACCATTTGGTGCAGAACGAACCATTGAACTGAAGAGCTCCTGGCGATATGCTAAATCCAACCTTGCCTGACTATTGAAAATAAATTGTATGGCAGGTACAACATCCAAATAGGATCTACCATTTTCATTAATCGTTTGCCCTACAAACTCTACCATTATATTAATGTTTGTTTGTTTGAAATTGGTATATGTTTTAGGATACATCAACTTTCCAAATGATAAAGTATAATTCGTGACATGATTACCCATATCAGTTGGAAAGGGATAATTAGGCTTATTATCAAATGCTTTTTCAAAACTAATAGACGAGCTTATTGCTAATTTTTTAATCAACTTCGTGGCAATAATTCCGGTTTCAAAACCAGTATTATGACCTAATATTTCAATTTGTTCTTGGTGAATATCAGCCCTATTAAAACTATACCTTCCATAAGCTGCCATTCGGAAATGACTGTTCAAATCATCACTAGAATAAAATCGATATTTTGTCATAAAACTACCTCCTTCTAAAAACAATTGAGAACTCCTGTTACTGATAAATGTGGAGCCACGAAACATTAGGTTTTTGTTCAATCCATAGGTAACTTCCGGCATAAAATGATAGTTGTAACCAGTGGAAATTTGTTCTTTAAAAAGGGATTGCATCACATTGACTGATAATGAGTTTGCAGGAACATTACTTGCAGGATCTGTAACTACGAATAACTCCTGGCTAAATACATTTTGATAACCAATTAAAACAATAACCAAAAAAATATATCTCATTACTTAATAATTTTTACATGAAAATTATCTTCATTATTCTCTGCATAAGTCGCTACGTCCTTATATGATTTTGTTAATTTTTTATACTCCTTCTCTGTAACATAACCCTTATCCAGTACTTGAAATTTTATTTCTGAAACACTATTTGGTTTGTCATTTAGCAATACATAAGAATCATTGGAAGTCGTTTCAGGCTTTGCAGTTACGATAAACGTTCCTACAAAAAAACCTGCCTTTTCTACTTTATCCTTAAATATTCTGGGGCTTAAATTGTTGCCTTCCTTAAGAATTGCCGTAAAGGTATTTGTATTTAAATCTGTTTCGATACTTGCCACTTCCGGGATTGATTCTAATTGCTTGTAAATAGCATTAGAACACATTGAACACGTTAATCCTGTTGCTCTAATTTCAATTTTTGAAATTTGCGCATTACTTTTCATTGAAAACATCAAAAGGAAAATTGACGCAAGCAGTGATTTTTTAATATAATTAGATTTCATTTTTCTAAGTGTTAAGATTTATTTAATAGTTTCAACTGTTTTACCACATGACATCATCTGCGATCCGTAATAAGGATTTTTGATCGTACTTTCCTTACTTAGCCAATAGGCGCCCTTACCTTCATTGTACATTGGGCAATGATGGTAGTAAACGGTATAATCCACTTTTGAGACTTTAATCAACTTGTACATGTTCAGTGAAAGTGCTGCGAAATATTTTCTTTGATTTTTTGGATCTGTTTGCTTACCGATATTTTCTGAATCAAGAGCCAAAGCATCCATTACTTCCATCCAAACAACATGTTGTTTATCTCCTAAAGCTTCCATTTTCACTTTTCTAATCTCCTCTAACAGCTTTTTTGATGCTGTCGAAGCCATGGCTCCATCTGTCATAACTAAAGCATCTTTCAGTTCAAAATAGCTTTCAAATAAAGCTGAAAGTTGATCCTTTACTTCTTGAACTAAAGTGTCATGTCCAACCGAATGATCATGGACTAAAGTATCCTGAATACTAGTTACAGGTTTATTTGTACGCTCATACTGACAACAATGGTGTAGCTTAATGTAGGCTTCATCCGGAGCAAGAAATGCATCGCTGTCATAACCCGCCAGTGCGACACGTTTTAGGATTACGTCCATATCTGTTTTCGTACTGTCATAAGAAATCTTTGCTATTTTGGAATTCAAATTCCAATCACCTTTTGCTTCCTTCTTTTTGTAAATTGCTCCTTCAATTGTTTCTTTGCACATTTCACAATTGCCCCGAATTTTTGCACTTTCAGTCTTTGCGTTTGGAATTTTCACCCCACAACTGATAAGGGAAAAAGAGACTGCCAAAAGCATTATATATATTGATTTTCTTGATTTCATTTTTTATTTTTTTTAGAATTTGTTTTATAGGGAGTATCTGCCGACGAATCAATGAGCATTTGTGAATAATCTAGCAACTGTCCTTTCCAATTCTTCACCATATAAATTTTTAGCTATAATAATTCCATTGGGATCTATTAGCAGTGAAGATGGAATGCTTTTTATTCCGTATTGTTTCGCAACTTCATTCGACCAACCGTTTAAATCGCTTACCTGAGTCCACACCAATCTATCAGATTCTATTGCTTTCATCCAGTTCTTTTTATTTTGATCAAGTGAAACCCCCAGCACCTCAAATCCTTTTGCATGGAATTTATTATAAACCTTAACAACATTTGGATTCTCTTTTCTACATGGACCACACCAAGAAGCCCAAAAATCAACTAGAACATATTTTCCTCTGAAATCTGACAAGGATACTGAGGTTCCTTCCGGTGTAAGTTGAGTAAAATTGGGAGCTTCAGAACCGATTGCTGACAATTGTAATATTGCTACATAGTTCTGTATAATTGTATGATAAATGGACTGGTCGAAATTAGTTGAAACGGCACTGTGTAATTCTTTAATTTCATCAACACTTAAAGTGTATAGTAGATATTTACTAAGGATATAAAGTCCCATTGTAGTTTCCTTTTGAGAAATGACATATTCTTTAATGGCAACTATTCTAATACTATCTTCTGCCATATAAAGTATATCCATTTTTTCCATGACCTCATCGTCTTTATTATCTCTCGCAGTGTAATATAATGTTGAAATACTATCCAGCTTATTGTCATATGGCAATATAAAATCTTCGAAGTCTTTTAACGATTCATGCAATTTAGAACCACTTACATTTACCTCTTTTGATTGCATATTAATTCGCATTTTCATCGAGGAATTCTCCAAGAAAATTGGAAAATTTTCATTGGAATCTTCTATTCGAATACGCCATACTTCAGGCAATTCTATTTTTCCTTTAAAATCTACTTTGTGGTTCTTTGAAAATGCGGAATCTTTATTGATCCATTTTTCACCATTGTAGTAAGATAAATACACCATTTGATCCTT
>JACCEA010828438.1_pt1 | contig 13575 bp, 13 predicted proteins | sample 7449851 | NCBI WGS metagenome assembly JACCEA01 (sample SAMN15323453, study PRJNA562643) | freshwater metagenome | isolation source: river surface water | place: USA:Blue River Watershed | collected 2017-08-18 | reverse complement strand
TAGGATTACAATTTGATGAATCAAAATCGCAAAATCCTTTTGCTTATTATACTGCTGCTATCACTAATTCCTTTACTAGAGTCCTTAACATTGAAAAGCGCAACCAGAATCTTCGAGATGATATTTTAGAAATGAACGGGCTCACGCCAAGTTATACCCGACAAGGTCTAGGAAGTTGGGGCGGTAATCCAACTTCTGGCGAATACAACGACGATTGAGTTTGACTTTGTTCCTTGTAGAAGTGTAAACTAGCAAGATGTCTAATCTATTTAAAAAAGCAGCAGTCTGCACAGATATACATTTTGGGTTAAAGAGCAACAGTCAGACTCACAACGACGACTGCTTGAATTTTATCAAATGGTTCACAGCAAAAGCCAAGGAGGAAGGGTGTGAAACAGCGTTCTTTTTAGGGGATTATCATAACAATCGAGCATCAATAAATGTACTTACATTAAATTATTCCCTTAAAGGCCTTGAGCACCTAAATGACAACTTTGATCGTGTTTACTTTATTCCCGGCAACCATGATTTGTATTATCGCGACAAGCGTGATGTACAAAGCGTGGAGTGGGCTAGACATCTTCCGAATGTGGTTATTTGTAATGATTGGGTACACACCGGGGATGTCGTTATTGCTCCGTGGCTGGTAGGCGACGATCATAAAAAGATTCCGAAGCTTAATGCACTATATATGTATGGGCATTTTGAGCTTCCGCACTTCTACATGAATGCTATGGTACAAATGCCCGATCACGGTGACGTTCGGCGTGAGGACTTTGGTGGCATCGGGCATGTGTTTAGCGGGCACTTCCACAAACGACAAAATCATAAAAACATTACCTACATCGGTAATTGTTTCCCACACAACTATGCAGACAACCACGACGACGAGCGTGGTATGATGATATTAGAGTGGGGCAAAGAACCTGAGTATCATGCATGGCCCGATCAGCCACGTTATCGTGTATATCAGTTGAGCGATGTATTAACTAATACCGATGCATTGCTAAATCCCGGAATGCATGTTCGTGTTAATCTTGATGTGGATATTAGTTACGAAGAAGCTACTTTTATTAAAGAAACATTTGTTAATACTTACAAGTTAAGAGAAATTACTCTTATCCCACAAAAGGGTGTAAGCGAAGATATCAATTACGATATCACCGGTAACATCATGTTTGAAAGTGTGGATACTATTGTCACCAATCAACTTACAAATATCCAAAGCGAACAGTATAATAAGAACTTGTTGCTAGACATTTATAGGAATTTATGATTACTGCAAAAGATTTGTGCCAGCTGTTAGAAAAAAAATTTAAATGTTTAAAGTTTATTGATCTTGCTGACTTAACTGTAAATCAATCTTCTGCATATAATTTTTTTAAATCTGTGCGTAAGGATGAATTTTTATCTGACGAAAGAATTGTTCTTTATACTTCTTTTGAATTATCAAGTCAACTTGTTGATCATTTATATTCAACTGCTGAGTTTATTGATATAGATTCTAGTTTTATTTTGTTATGTACGCCACATAATGTGCTACCTAACAGAATACCAACTGTGCAGGATTCGCGTAACGTGTTTCATCATAAAAAAGTTTTGTTACAGCCGACCAAGCCGTTGTCTGATAATTTTTACTTACCAAAAACTATCTGCGCCATTCCTTGGAGTAACATGGAAATCAGACAGGATGGTTCGATGACTCCATGTTGCAAATCAAATTTGGTTCTCGGAAATATCAATAATATGTCTTTATTAGATGCATTCAACAGTGAGCCAATGAGCTCTTTAAGGCATGCATTGCTACAGGGACAAACCCCAGCTGCATGTGACGGGTGTTGGTCAAAGGAATCTCGAGGATCATCGAGTATCAGGCAACATAATGCCAAAAGATTAACTGATTTGTTTCTAACAGAAACATTACACAATCCAGTAATCAAGAGTTTAGACATTAAATTTCACAATACCTGCAATTTTAAATGTTTAATTTGTAATTCCGGCAGTAGTTCTTTACATGCACAAGAACAATTTAAACATTTAGGGATCCCAATTATTTCACAAGCACAGTGGGGAGAATCGGACCAATTCGTTAATCAGGTCAATGATCTATTGTTCTCGTTATCAAATTTTGATATGTACGGCGGAGAGCCCTTTCTGATAAAAGGCTTTGCTAACATACTAGAAGCTGCTGTCAAAAAAGATGTTGCAAAAAATATCAGATTGCATTATAATTCTAATGGATCAATTTGGCCAGAAGAATTTATTAAATATTGGCCACACTTTCAGGCAGTAGATATCCATTTTAGTATTGATGCTGTTAAGGATCAGTTTGAGTACCAGCGCGGTGGCTCTTGGAACGAAGTTAATCAAAATATTTTACGAATTAAAAATTTAAATTTTTCAAATTTAAATATTTCCATTATGCCAACAGTTAGTGTAATGAATGTGTATTATATTGATCAAGTAGTAGACTGGGCTTATCAAAATAATTTTCAAGTATTTGTGAATTATATAGATGAGCCCAAGGAATTTTCTCTACCGGAGTTAACACAAAAAGCCAAGGATCTAATCAACAAAAAACATTTCGCATCTGGTTGGGCAGAGATGAAAAAAATAGTAAATTATATTAATTCGATTCCGTCATCAGACGGAAAGTTATTCTGTGAGAAGATCAAATGGTACGACACGGTCCGAAATTCCAATTTTTCCTTAGCACATCAAGAAATTGCCAAGGCAATGGGTTACTCAAAATAAAGTAATTACTAATCAAAATTATGTTTAAAATAAAAACACTAGCAGTTAAAAACTTTATGAGTGTGGGTAATGCTACGCAGGCTGTTCAGTTTGATCGCAAGGATCTTACTCTTGTTCTAGGACAAAACTTAGACCTAGGCGGAGACGACACAGGAGCCAGGAATGGAACTGGCAAAACAACCATTATCAATGCATTAAGTTATTCCTTGTACGGTGCTGCGCTAACCAATATTAAGAAAGACAATCTTATCAACAAAACAAATGGTAAGAACATGTTAGTTACCATTGAGTTCGAAAAAGACGGGGTTGAATACAAGATCGAGCGTGGCCGTAAGCCTAACACCATGGCATTCTATGTAGGCGGACGAGAACAAGAGATCACAGACGAGTCGCAAGGTGATAGCAGAGAAACACAAGCAGAAATCGAACGCATGCTTGGCATGAGTCACGACATGTTCAAACATATTGTTGCACTTAACACTTATACTGAACCGTTCCTGTCGCTTAAAGCAAACGATCAACGCACTATCATTGAACAGTTGCTAGGCATTACTATGCTATCTGACAAAGCAGATGCATTAAAAGAACAACTAAAGGCAACTAAAGACGCTGTTACTGCCGAGGAATATCGCATTAAAGCAGTAACGGATGCTAATGCTCGCATTCAAGAACAAATTGAAGCTACAAAGCGTAGGCAAACATTATGGAACACCAAGCATCTAAATGATATTACTGAATTAGAAAAGGCCTTAGAGGTTGTTAGTCATATTGATATTGATCAAGAACTTGCTAATCACAATTTACTAGATACTAGAAATCAATTGGTTAAAAATCGCAACGAAATTAACAAGTGGAAAATTGCTTGCGAAGCCGATCAAGTCAGATTAATTAAGACACTAGATAAGCTAAAAAAAGAAATTGAACAACTTGAGCGTCATGAATGTTATGCTTGCGGGCAGAAAATGCACGATGCCAAACACGAAGAAGTGCTCAACGAAAAACGCACAACATTAAAAGAAACTGCGTTGCAGTATCTTGCTAACGATGAACAATTGTCGGCACATGTCGGTGCATTAGAATTACTAGGCGATCCTGGTCCCATGCCTACAGTATTTTATGATAAGAAAGAAGATGCTATCAATCATAAAAATACCGTAGCTAACTTAAAACAACAACTCGATAACAAGCAAAATGAAGTAGATCCATACGCTGAACAAATTCAGGAAATGGAAACACAGGCGTTAGAAGAAATTAATTATGATGTAATCAATGAGCTCAATGATGTACGAGAGCATCAAGAGTTCTTGCTTAAATTATTAACTAATAAAGATAGTTTTATTCGTAAACGCATTATTGATCAAAACTTATCTTACTTAAACTCAAGACTAAGTCAATACTTAGATCGTATCGGTCTTCCGCATACTGTTAAGTTCAACAACGACCTAACAGTTAGTATCGAAGAACTAGGACGCGAACTTGATTTTGATAATCTAAGCCGAGGCGAACGTAATCGACTTATCTTAAGTTTGAGCTGGGCGTTTAGAGATGTCTGGGAAAGCCTGTATCAACCTATTAATTTGTTATTCATTGACGAAGTTATTGACACTGGTATGGATAGTTCGGGAGTAGAAAATAGTTTGGCTATTCTTAAAAAGATGTCTAGAGAGGGCAATCGTAGTGTTTGGTTAGTTAGTCACAAAGACGAGCTAGCCGGGCGAGTTAATAATGTTCTTAGCGTAGTTAAAGAAAATGGGTTTACCAGTTATAACACGGATGTAGAAATTGCTTAACTATCAATCAATTAACGAATATCAATTAGAAATTACAACTTATTGTAATGCTGCATGCCCTCAATGCCCCCGTAATATACAAGGTGGTGCAATAAATCCTTTTATGCCGTTAGTGCATCTAGACAGGAATACAATTAATACTGCATTTAGCGTCGATCATTGTAAACAGATTAGACAAATATTTTTCTGCGGCAGTTATGGTGATCCTATCATGCACCCCGACTTTTTGGATATATTACGAGACTTTAGGCGTAAGAATCCTACTTTATGGTTATACATTCATACTAACGGCGGAGTACATAACGAAGCATACTGGAGGGAAATTGCGGTAATAATGAACGGCTATGGTCAAATTGATTTTGGTTTTGACGGTTTAGAGGACACTTTACATCTGTATCGACGTAATGTAAAATACGACGTTGCTATGCGCAATGCCCGAGCATTTATTCAAGCAGGAGGTCGAGCACAATGGAATTACATTGTGTTTAAACATAACGAGCACCAAGTTGAACAAGCCAGAGAGTTAAGCAAGGAATATGGTTTTTACAATTTCTTAGCGAGAAAAACAGGGCGCTTTTACGACCACAGAAATGAATGTGCATATCCAAATTGGCCTGTATTGGATAAGCAAGGCAATGTAGAGTATTACTTAGAGGAACCTAGTGTTGCCGAGTGGCGCAATCCTAGTGTACAAAAAGTCGAAGTCATTAAAAAGATGCACGGCAGTTTTCAAAAGTATCTAGAACAAACGCCCATTAAATGCGATGCGTTACTAGGTAAGAAAGTTGTTATTGCGGCTACTGGGTTAGTATTACCTTGTAACTTTTTTGAACATAATCTGCACGATGCTAGATTCTTTACACCTGGATATATGCCAGACGCAAATGCAGCTAGTTTTCGGGACGGTAGAAATCAAGTTCAAGAGTTTGTAAAAACATTCGCCGAAGAGCTAGACATCAATACTCGTAGTTTGCAGGATGTTTTTAAATCTGACTTTTGGCGAGCATTAGTTCTTAGTTGGGACCGGCCGGGACGAATTATGGAATGCGCAATGACTTGCGGAGAGAAGTTTACAAAAGTTTGGGATCAAGGAGGATCCAAGAGATGAAAGTTTTAGTAACTGGCGGTAATCGAGGGCTAGGTAAACACTTAGTCGAAGAGTTTGGCGGAGATAGCATTAGCCGAGCAGACAATCTTGATATCACAAGAGATGTTACGGCGATTGCTGCTCGGAGTTTGGAATACGACGTATTTGTTAACAATGCATTTGACGGACCGCCGCAAGAATCTTGGGCCAACTTTGCTCAGTCGCAAGTGTACTTTGCTGTGTACGATGCGTGGCAAGCAGCCAAAAAATCAGGATGGATCATTAACATTGGTAGTGTAGGCGAAAAACATATTGTTGCACCCAATCCTAGATTTGAAACGTATCGTGTATCCAAAGCAGCGTTAGCGCATGCAAGTCGTCAAGGTACAGCAGCATTTAAAGCAAATGCGGTGCCGTTTAAGACTACATTGATTACACTGGATAGATTGGATACAGAACTTAGTCGTAGTAGACCTTCGTGGACCGGAAATGGTATTAATTTAAAAGATGTATCCAATTTTATCAAGTATGCTAGAACTTTAGATGAAAATAGTTGTATTGAGGAAATAACATTTTACTGTAATTTTGATCATGTCTAAAATAATTAAAATTACACCATTTGAAGATGCGTTTATTATTTCCTGGATTATGCATCTAAGATGTAACTATGATTGTATGTACTGCCCTGAGTCTAGGCACAACAGCAACGGTTCAATGAAAAATCTAGATGAATTAAAATCATACTGGTTAGAAATATATAATAAAACAAAACATTTGAATAAAAAATATAAACTACAACTTACTGGCGGCGAAGTGACTGTTAATAAAAATTTTATGCCGTTTGTTGAATATTTGCGTAATGATTTTGGAGATCAATTTTCGCACCTCGGAATGAACAGTAACGGTAGTGCTAGCACTGACTATTACATTCGAGCTTTTAAATATGTTGATAGTATTGCATTTAGTACTCACACCGAACACATGAATGTGGAAAAATTTTTTAACACAGTTAAGACATGTTCAGATTATGTAAGAAACATTCCTGGAAAATCCTGCCATGTAAACATAATGGACGAGTATTGGGCCAAGGATCAGATTGAAAAATTTGTACAATTGTGTCAAGAATATCGCATTTTTTACAGCATGAGTCCTATTGATTACAGTTTACAAACTAGAGATTATCCAATTTTTAAAATTAAATCATAATGAAATATTTAGAGCACGAAGAAAATTGTAACGCTGTCATTACATATCAAGACGGGCACGAAGTATCTATCTATGCTAGCAGTTTGGTTAATAATCAGTTAAACTACTTTAAGGGATGGAGTTGCGAAGCTGGTGTAACTAGAATTGTTATATTACCAGATTCTACTGTGTGGAGTGCCGAATGTCAAAATGACTATTTAGGAAATTTAGCAAGTGCGTCTTTTACCTTGCTTAACGAACCAACTGTTTGTAAGCAAGAATCGTGTTTCAATAACCCAGACGATTTGGTAATAAAAAAATTTAAAAATTCATAAAGTTGTCATAATTATATGCTGTATGTCATGGCTATTTGAAGATCAAAATATTGAATCGTTGCCCGAAGATTGTATTGGATTTGTATATCTAATTACTAACTTAGTCACTGGGCGCAAATATATTGGTAAGAAACTAGCCAAATTTTCAAAAACTACAGTAAAAACAGTAAAACTTAAAAACGGCACTAAAAAGAAAAAGAAAATCAGATCTAAAATAGACTCAGATTGGCAAGAATATTATGGCTCAAACGACGCACTCAAAAAAGACATACAAGAACTAGGCCCAGAACAATTTAAAAGAGAAATACTTTATTACTGTAAATCAAAAGCTGAATGCAGCTACATCGAAGCAAGAGAACAATTCCGACACCAAGTCTTAGAATCAGATGATTATTATAACGGACATATACAGGTCCGTGTCCATGGCTCCCACATTAAAGGCAAGTTAAGTAGTTAAGCTAGCACAGGCGTAATATCGTGTGCCCTATACCTGGTTGAAATAGACGCAGGGACGGAAGCCTTCTCGCTACAAGAAGCACTCAATCACTACCCGTAAGGATGAAGATCGCTTTTAAATGCCGCGATTTGATTGTTTGAACAGGATTAATAAAAGGCTAAAAAGACGCGACAGCGATGTCGCACGTTTGTATAGTATGCTAGCGTATATTGTGCAAATCGCCGTTGTATAAGAACGGAGCTCGAGGTACCGGACAACCGCCTCTGTAATGCTCTAACGCTAGTGGATGCACGACTCGGATGAAGCGCATTTTATTTTTTGCCCGCTCTGGGCAAAGAGTGGAAGATTGATCTGGATGAAACTTGAATCTCTTGCTTTAAAAAATAATATTCATGAGCTTTAGCGAAATGAATAGATTAGCGAAGCTAATCTTAAAAGAATGGCATACCGCTTTTTTTAGCGGTTTCTAAGTTATCTTTAATAATTTCTGAGATGAGTTTTCGTTCATCGGTACTTAACAACATAGCATCGGAATAAGTAATACCACCGCGCATGTACCAACAAAATCTTAATATTTCATCTTTAACGGCTCTAGACTGACGTTCGTAGCTTTCAACAAGTGCTAGGATTTCGTCTTGATTAAGTGTCAGGAGCCTTCCGCGAAAAAACTTGCATAATCAAATACCAATGGTACAGTATACGGTTTTGCACAGTTTTGACAACTAGTTTCGAGTGGTGGAATTGCGCTGGATGTGCTGATTTCTTCTAATCTTTCTCGTACTGCTTTACATATTTCTGCATCACAATTTTGATAAAACTCATAAATGTGCTCGTGATTATTAACTATAGTCCCGGTAGATAAAATTTCAATGTACTCAGTACTGTCTGAAAGGGTTCTAGTTTGTAAATCAATAATACGAGCCATATGTTTTTTGTACTCTGCGACCCTGACTTCGTCGGATATACTAGTATCGCTTAGTGTAGCCAGCACCCGCTGTTCTTCGTAATTAATCCGGCCTGTAGCGTTAACAGAAAAGTACTTTTGAGGTTGCAACTTAATTCTTAAATCACTTACTGCAACTTTTTTAGAGTAATCAGGTGTGTTAATTCGACTAAGAATGCCGCCTAGGTCTGCACTGAATCTGTTTTCTTCGCTGCAATGCGGACATTTGCTATCAAAATCCATATTATTTCCGTAGCTAGCGATACGAACAGCAATCAAAGTGGCATCCACATCAATACTAGGCATTTGCCATGCATCAGTGATACTCGGGCAGCAGCTATGTATAACATCGACAACTCCTTGACCATTTAACAACGCATCGGGGGTTCTTAATGTAATTTCATCTCTGGCAGTCATTGGATAAACTGGCAATTCTTTATTTTCTGGTAAATTCAAGCCTGAACTCCAAAACTGTCCCTGACTAGGTAAAGTATAATAAATTGCCGGTTGTCTAAAATGAGCCATCAATGGATTGATTGGTTTAGCATCCATAATTTGATTCCTATAAATAATTGATAAGCATAGTATTTATAGGTTAAAAATATGGCAGATATCAATGACGAATTTCAGCGAGCCGAGGCAGAAGCAGCTCGTGCATTACAGCGGCTTGGTGCAGCAGTTCAGGCCACTGTAGGAGCATTTGGTAATGCCAACAGCACAGTAAAAGCAAGTGCGCAGAGTGTGGGACAAGGGCTAGTCAGATTAAGGGCCGACCTAGATCGCGGCCGAGTCTCGTATAGAGATGCAACCCAAACTTTGCGCCATTTAGAAGATCAATTTGAAAGTTTAGATCAAGCCACACGCAGTTCAGCTGCTGGTGCTCGATTGGCCGACGAACAAAAACGCATAGGTGCAGAGCTATTTAGAAATGCACTAGGTGACATCACTGCAGATTTAGCCAAAGTTAGCGTAGCAAGTATATTACGATACCAGATTAATCAATTAACAACTGGTGTTAAGGCTATACAAGAAAACGCTGGTGGCATGCAAGCGTCATTCCAGTTACAAAATCAGGCCCTAACTGATCAAATTGCAATATTAGGTAGATTTGAAACAGCACTACAAACATCGGCTACTACTCTAGCTGCTATTCCGAATCCTTATGCTCGTGCTGCTGCTGTTGTAGCCGGATTAGGTAGCGGGTTATTAGGCCTATTATCGCAAGCTAAAGAATTGCAGCTCAAAGGATTTACTGTACTACAAACAGAATTATTAAAGAGCCAAGAATCATTTAAAGCAGTAACTGGTGCCGGGGCTCTTTTCACCGACGGTGTCACCGAAGTTAGAGAAGCTGCTGCGTTGGCGCAGTTAGATCTTAAAGAATTATCAGTTGTGACAGCCCAAAATGCTGATATTTTTGCTAAATTAGGTGGCTCAGTTTCGGCTGGTATTAAACGATTTGCTGAAGTTAATGCAGCACTTAGAAACAACAGAGAAGAACTTTTAAATCTAGGTTATACCTACGAACAGCAAGCGCAAGCATCAATTGATGTTATGGACAGATTGCAGCAGTCGGGTCAGCTACTAAATCAAACACCTGAGCAGCTAGCCCGTGAAACAGCCGAATATGTTAAACATCTAAAAGCAGTTTCGTCGCTAACGGGCGAAGACGAAAAACGATTAAAACAACGTCAGCAACAGGCAAGAGAACAAGCAGCAGTACAAACATTGCTACGACAAACTGGTGGCGAAGCTGCACAAAAATTTGATGATTTAATTGGACAGTTTCCTGGCTACGAAAAAGCAATTCAACAATTGTTTGCAGTTGGCGAAGTAACTGATCCAGTGTTGGCGACAGTATTAGCTAACAACGAAGAACTTGACCGTGCATTGCGAGATGGTGTTGAGCGAGTTAAAAACAACAACGTAGCAGCTAGGGATGCTCAGCAAGAAACTGAGAGATATAACAGAATAAACGCAGAGGCATTAAGAAGAAATGCTGACGAATTTGGGTTAATTGTTGGTACAGTGGCATTAGTTAACGGTGGACTTCAGGGACAAGCCGATCTAACTGCTATTACTGCAAGGGCAGCAATTCGAGCCGGTGAAGCACAAAAGCAAGGTGCAGATTTATCTTTAGACGCAGTGGACAAATTAGCTGCTACTAACGACAAACTAACCAAAGAAATGTCAAGGGCAGAAATAGCTTTTAGAGATCTCTCATCAGTGTTTAACACTGAAATTACTCCAATTATGCAAAAGTTTGCTATTGAAGGTTTGGGCGGATTCAAAGGACTAACTGCTACTATTAAACAAGCTGATGAAAAAATAAGAGAAGCAATTGAGTTCTTTACAAACATATCTATTACCAATAGAAGACGTCTTACTCCTGCCCAAGAACGAGCCAGAGAAAGAGACCAACGCATTGAGAGAGAAACCCCGGGGCTTGGTCCGGCTGGCGACGAGTATAGAAATTCTTCTGTTGGGACAAACAATATAACACGACCAGATATACAATTAGCACGAGAATCTGCTGCTGAAGCAGCTCCTGTTTCGATGTCTTTAGTTAGTTTAACAGAAGACTCAAGTGCTAAATTTAGAGATAGTTTTGTGCAAGCAATGGTATCATATCAGCAGCAGCGCACTTCTGCTGGTGTTGCATCTACAGATCCTACCGCATTAGCATCTGTAACTGAGACTCTCAAAGATGCATTTTCTGGACAAAATGGATTTAATCAAGTGGTTATTGGACTTAGAGATCAGCTAGAATCAGACAACAGTAAACAAATTGCTGTATTACAAAAGCAAGCAGAAAAGCTAGAAAATCTGCTAGCAGTTATGCAGGACAATACAGAATATAATAGAAGAATAGCCAACGAGCTTGCATAACACGGTAAATATAGTACTTCATTGAGATTAATTTATGACTTGGCGCAAGTATTTTAAGAGCAGCAATCTTCCTAGTAACATTAGCCCACTTGGCAGCGGCCGGATGCCCGATGTTGGCTATAGAAACTATCAAAGCAATCTACCGGATGTTTATATTGGACATCCAAATCGTATTGAGCGGTATAATCAATACGAACAAATGGATATGGATTCAGAGATTAATGCTGCACTAGATATTCTTTCTGAGTTTATGACTCAAAAAAACGACGGAAACAATACCCCATTTGATATCAAATTTAAAGATAGCCCAACCGACAATGAAATTAAAATTATTAAAGAGCAGCTGAATCAATGGGTTGCATTAAACGAATTTAACAAAAGAATATTTAAAATTGTAAGAAATACTATCAAATACGGCGACCAAGTATTTGTAAGAGATCCAGAAAACTTTAAGTTGTTTTGGGTAGAAATGAGTAAAGTTGTTAAGGTGATTGTTAACGAAAGTGATGGCAAAAAACCTGAACAATATATTGTCAAAGATTTGAACCCAAACTTTGAGAATCTAACTGTTACCGCAGTAACTACCAGTGATCAGTACATGAACCATCCACAAGTGGGCGGACCTAGTGGTAGTTATGTGCAACCCAATGTTCCTTTAGGCGGTGGCGGCAGATTTTCTAGAGCACAGAACGAAGCAGCAATTAACGCTGAGCATGTGGTACATTTGAGTCTGACTGAGGGGCTGGATGTGTATTGGCCTTTTGGTACTAGTGTGCTAGAAAACGTATTTAAAGTATTCAAGCAAAAAGAATTACTAGAAGACGCTATTATTATCTATCGAGTACAACGAGCGCCCGAGCGCCGCGTATTTAAAATTGACGTAGGTAACATGCCTAGCCATATGGCAATGGCGTTTGTTGAAAGAATTAAAAACGAAATCAGTCAACGTAGAATTCCCACACAAAGTGGCGGTGGTGCAAACATGATGGATGCAACTTATAATCCTCTAGCACAAATGGAAGATTACTTCTTCCCTGTAACAGCAGACGGCCGTGGGTCAAGCGTAGACACATTGCCTGGTGCAAGTAATCTAGGCGAAATAACTGACTTAAGATACTTTACTAATAAATTGTTCCGTGGATTGCGTATTCCAAGTAGCTACTTGCCAGTTACTATTGAAGATGGTACACAATCATTTAATGATGGGCGAGTGGGAACAGCACTTATCCAAGAATGGCGCTTTAATCAATACTGCCAACGATTACAAAACAGTATTATTGAAAAATTGGATCAAGAATTTAAATTATTCATGCGCTGGCGTGGTATCAACATTGACAGCCAATTATTTGAATTAATTTTTGAACCGCCGCAAAACTTTGCGCAGTATAGACAAGCTGATATTGATACTGCCAAGATCGCAACGTTTACGGCGCTAGAAAGTTATCCTTATCTTAGTAAGAGATTCCTAATGAAGAGATACCTGGGACTAAGTGAGCAGGAAATGAGCGAAAACGAAACGATGTGGGCTCAAGAGCAAGGTGATGCAGAAATGGCACCGCCAGCTGAGCCGTCTCTAAGAAACGTTGGGATCAGCCCAGGCGGGATCGCGTCAGATCTCGAAGCAGTAGCACCTCCTGCTGAAGTCTCTGCTGAAGCCCCTGCGCCAATTAGTCCGGCTGGTGCAGGCCCAGTTGCTGCGCCAACGCAAACAGCACCAGCAGGCGCAGGAATTTAAGTAATTTTGGGTAAATAACTATATGATAGTCACAGAATTATTTAACCCAGCTAAGCCTGGCTACCAAAGTGATAGCGAAGATCAGACTCCGCTAAAACTGTCCGATGTTCGTAAAACCAGGCTTACTCTAGCAGATCTTAATAAATTACGAATGGCTAACGATGTTCGCAAAGTTGAGCACGAAAAGAAATTAGAAGCAGTATCAAAACAGTATAAAATGCCTGCTTCTATGCCTGGACCCATTTAGCCCGCCTAAATCCTTCAAAAAACACCTATTTAACCCCATGATCTACGTATTTTAGTAAATAAAATACAGCCATATTATTATAAGGAGTTCCTAATGAACAAATATGAACAGCTAATTGAACACATTATCAACGACGAGGAAGATAAAGCTCGT
>JACCEA011978960.1_pt1 | contig 13577 bp, 19 predicted proteins | sample 7449851 | NCBI WGS metagenome assembly JACCEA01 (sample SAMN15323453, study PRJNA562643) | freshwater metagenome | isolation source: river surface water | place: USA:Blue River Watershed | collected 2017-08-18 | reverse complement strand
TTTATATAACCTAATCAAATTTTAATTTAAATAAATAAACAATTAAATAACATTGTTTGTTTAAATAAAAATAAAAAACAATGTAATTTTTTTTAAAAACAGCTCTACTTAAATGCGTTTTAGTATAAAAAACCAAGAAACAACATCATTTAAAAAAAGATATAGTATTGGTTATAAATTACCAAGTTTAAACTTTGGAGATTTTTCCTTTACACTTTTAAAAAGTTACAATATAGAATACATTTACCTTTATAATTTTAAAAAGTCATTGAAAAAATATTATAATTTTAAAAAAAGTACCACTAAAAAGGTTTGGTTGTTTTTACATAAAAATTACCCATTAACAAAAAAATCAAAAAATGCAAGAATGGGTAAAGGTAAAGGTGCCTTAAGTCGTTATTGTTCAAGAACATATAAAAACCATAGTTTATTTGAGTTCATTGGTTTTAATTTAAGGGAGTTATTAATTTTAAAAAAAATTTTTAATAAAAAAGTTAGAATCCCCACCAAAATAACTAGTACATTTTTTTTAAACAAACAATATAATTTTTATTCAAAAAATGAAAATTTTTTTTTTTTTAAAAAATACCTTAATTAATTTGTATTTTGTAGAAATTGATAATTAAAACAACTTTTAAAAGTCATTTTAAAATAAAAAAAAATTTTAAAAAAAATTTTAAAAAAATTACATTTGTAAAAAATATTGTAACATTTTTTTTATTTTTTAAGGTTTTTTTTAAAAATCTTAAGATAAGTTTACTTTTTAACAAAAAAAAAAGACTTCAAACATCAATATTAAAAGCCCCTTCGAGACACAAGAAATTTTTTCATCAAATATGTTTTGAGTATTTTATTTTAAAAACCTTCTTTTATTTTTTATTTACACCAACACTTTTATCAGTCAATGTTTTATTTTTTTTTCAAAAATTAAACAAAATGTTTGAAAGGTTTGGAAGCAATACTTTAATAAAAACTAAATTCACTACAATATTCAACATTAATGTAGGTAGATTTTTCTATCTAAATTTAAGTTAAAATGAATTACTTTAATTTTTTTTGTATAAAAAATATTTTTTTTTTTTTAAAACTAAAAAAAATACCATAATTTTAAAAAAACTTTATTTTAATAAGTTAAAAACCCCTTTTTTTTTATATTTGATTTTTTTGACTTTAAGATTATTTAAAAATAAGTTATTTTTTAATAACAATTGTATTTCGTTAAATAATATAATTGTTGTAAATGATTTTTATATGTATATGAATTATTTTATGTTTTTGGTCTCATTAAGTTTTAATGATTTTTATTTTTTTTTGAATACTATTTTACTGTTATTGGTTTTATGAATTTTTTTTTTCAAACTTAATACTAATTTAGTAAAAGTAACTGCAAAAAATAACACAAATATAAATGTGTTAAAAATAAATTCAAACAATTCATTTGTATTTTTTTATCTTTATTTGATTTGTTTAAAATTATTTGATACTTACCTAACACACGGTGTAAACTCATTGGTTTGGTTTAACCATTTTAATTTAAATAACTTTACGTTATTTGTTTTATATACTTTTTTATTTCTAAGTTTTTTTATTTTTTTTTTATTAAAAAATGTCACAAAAAAAACTAATTTAACAAAATCAATTGATTATTTATTTAGTTTAAATAATTTAATATTATTATTACCTTATCTTTTTTTTGTTAATACTGTTTTTAGTTTCTTGTTTTTTTTAGAGACTATTTCTGTTGTACTTTTTTATAAATTAGTATCTTCCAAAATATGATTTAAAAACCAAAACAACAGTAAATCATTTAATATTGGTAATAATATACCTCAAAACTACATTAATATGATTTTTTTTCAATATTGAATTACTTTTTTTTCAACTATATTTATAGTTTATTTTTATATAAATATGTTTTATTTGTATGGTACTACTGAATGATTTATAATTCAGTTTTTAAATATTGTTGATGGTGTAACTATCCATACAAATAATGATTTGATTAGGGTGACTATAATTATTTTTTTGTTAAGTGTTTTTTTTAAATTGGGTTTAACACCATTTCACCTATTTAAGGTTGAGGTATATAAAGGTTTACCTTATTTATCTATTTTTTTTTATACAACATACTATTTTAGTATACTTTTTATTTATTTTTTATTACTTTTACTAGATAATTTATTTGTATTTATACCAAATTTTTATCTATTTTTATTTATTTTGTTGTTTTTTGGTTCTATTTATATAATCTCACTTTTGTTTGATGTAAATTTTTTAAAGGTATTTTTTACATACAGTACAATAATAAATACAATTGGTTTCCTAATGGTTTTTATTTCTAGTTTATAATTATTTTGTGTATTCTGTAGAAATTGAAATTTTTCACATTTAAAAAAACAACAACAGTATATTTGTATAAAAAAAATAACACAAAAACAAATCTTAATTGTGTTTATGGTAATGGTCAAAGTAAACATATATCTCTTTTTAGTAATTTTTTTTCACCAAATGGTCTTTTATGTAAGAATAAGCTAATTATATCAAAGGTTATACGTAATATTAATTATACTATATATTATAATAATCTATTTTTTGTAGAAAATTATTCACATATAAAATGAATTGTAGATGATATTTTACATAAAAAAACAAACTTTAATTACCTTTTTAATATTACTGGTAATTTAATAAAACCACCATTTGTTATAAAATCTGTACTAATACCAAAAAAATTAAGAAAAAAGACTAAACAAAAATATTTGGTTAAAATTGTTTATAAAAACGAAGATAAGCGATTAAAAAACGCGTACAAACAATTATATTATTATAGTAATAAATTTAATGATAGTAACTTTGATGTCAGGTTGTATAAATCAATATTTTTTTCATTTTTAGACTGGAAAAATTCTTACTTATTTAAATTAAAATCCATGGTGTTTAAAAAATTTTTTAAATTTTAGGTTATAGTTTATATTTATATGTTACTAGTTTTAGCTGTTAAAACTTACGTACTTGGTGGTTGTATGACACCTATTGCATTTGCGGTTTTAGGAACAGGTATTTTATTTGGTTGTTACAATTTAGCTGTAGCTAGAAATCCAGAAGAGAATGAGAATTTATTCAACGCTACTTTAATGGGTTTCGCTTTAATGGAGACTTTCGTCTTTACATCCTTAATTGTAGGTTACTTAATTTACTCTTTATAATTTTATTGTTATTTTATTTTATTTTGTGTCTTATATAATATTAACGTTTAAAACATTAATTGTTTGTTTAATTGCTATTGCAATTAGAGGTACTCTACCTAGGTATAGATTTGATCAAATTACACAATTAAATTGAAAACATTTTATATTTGTTTGACTTGGTTATGTTGTATTTAATGTAAGTTATTTTCTTTTATTTCTTTAACTTTATAAAAGTTCGGATAGCTCAGTGGTAGAGCGTTAGCCTGAAAAGCTAAAGGTCGTTGGTTCAAACCCAATTCCGGACATATGACATTATTTATTGGTACATTATTTATTTTGGTTTTAAGTGATTTTTTTGTTTTAAATTTAAATGTGTTTTTGTTATTATACTTTATCTATTTATTTGTTTATTTTTTTTATAAAAACAACAATATAATTGTATTACCTAATATTTTTCTTTTAAAGAGCCTTTATTTAAATTTTTTGTTTTTTTTTAGACAATTTTCATACAAATTTTTAAATTTATTAGGTGTTTTTGCTTATAGCACTTTAAGATGAAAGCCTTTATTCAAAAGATCTTCTTACTTCGGTATTTATAGATCAACTAGAAACCAATGATTAAATAAATAAAAATTAAATTTTTGAAATCAAATATATTTTTTTTAGTTAAACTAAATAAAGTTATAAATAAACACCTAAATACTACCACTACAAACAATCTGATTTGTTCAACCTATCCAGTTATTCAATATGAATTAAATAATAGTATTATATATACATCAAAGCAAGGTTTAAAAAAAAACTTTTTAAAAAAATCTATCACAACTATTAAAATTTTTAAATTTTTTAAAAAAATAAAAAAAATCAATTTTTTTTTATTTTTAAATAAATTTTTAATTAATTTTTTAGAGTTTTTTATTAAAACTAAAATTTTACTAAACCTAAAAAAAGGTTCAAATAAGCTTTTATTGAAACAACTTAGTAGTAGAAAGTTTTTTATTAAGTATTTTAAAAAAAATCTAAAAATTACAAAACAGATAATGGGTGTATTATATTACGCACTATTACTTAAAGACTCTACTTTATTTGCAAATTTCTTAAAAAGAATTTTAGAAAAACTTAGCATAAAGTCTCATAAAAAAGTTTTTTTAGGTTTAAAAAAACTCTTAAAAGATGTTTTTTACCCGCTTTTTTCTTTTTTTGGTGTTAGTGGTTTATTTTTTAATATAAAAGGTAAAATTGGTGTTAGTGGTAATGCAAAAAAACGTAGATATTATTTTTATTTTAGTAAACACAGTATAACAAATAGAAAAGTTAAGGTTGATATAAAATATACACCTATTTGAACATTTACAGGTTCATTAGGATTTACTTTTTTAATTTTTTATTAAATATTTTATTTTTTACCTTTTTTTTTAAATAAGATTTGTCTGGATTTTCTTAAACCCTTTTTTGTAAATATGTTTATTGGTCTAACACCTATTATAGTGCTGATTACTTTTTTTTGTACTGCGTTGTATTTTATGTACATTTTGTATTTTTTAAGTTTTTTGACGAACATGTTTTTTCATCACAATGTTGTTGTATGCGCCCTATTAAATAATAAAACAATACTTTTATTTGTATTTTTTTTTATTTTATATCCCTTACCAGTAAACTTTATTTTCGTAAACTCATAGAAATAAAATTGTTTTAAAAAAATATTTAAATCCCTTACTATACTTTGTTTATTTAGGTTTTTAAATTCAATTATTTTGTTTGTTTTTATGTTTATTTTAATCCTTTTACTTAATTTTACCAAACAATAATAATATTTATTGTATATGTACAAATAAACGTATTCTTTGTGTGTAAATATACTTATTTTATAATTTTCTAAAAACACGTTATTAACCATTATCAGTTGTTTTTTTTTAAATTTGTAAATCTATTTCTTAGTATCAATTCCTTTGTTATATATCTTGAAGAGTTAAATCCCTTTAAAATACCACTTCTTTTACCTGTATGAATACATATTTTGTGTTTTTTTGAATAAAAAAAGTTTTTTTTGGTAATTTTATTTACTATATAATTAGTATATATTTTTACATTATTATTTACATTATTATTTTGACTTATACTTTTAAGTATTTTATTAAACATTTCTCTTTTAGAAAGATTTATTCTAGTAATTTTTTCTTTAATTATGTTTCTTGTATTTTTAGTCATTTTTATCTATCAACTTCACCAAAAACTACATCGATAGTACCAATTAAGGCTACTAGATCTGCTAAAAAGTGTCCCTTTGATAACTGTGGTAGTACGTGCATATTGTGGTATGCGGGAGACCTTACTTTACACCTATATGGCATGTTTGTATTATTTGAGACTAAAGATACACCAAATTCACCTTTAGGTGATTCAACAGATTGATAGGTTCAGTTTGAATTTACTTTATCACCTTCACTTCAATGTTTAAAGTGTTTAATTAAATCTTCCATACTGTTATAACTGTTTTTTAAGTTATGTCTGTTTCAAAAACCAGGGTTTGTATATTTTATTATGTTGTGTGGACTTATGTTTGTGTATTGTGTTGTTGTTTTTGTTGTTTTTTTGTGTTTTATTATTTTGTATACAACTTGATTAACAATATTTAAACTCTCGGCCATTTCGTTCATCCTAATTAAAAATCTATCATATGAATCTCCATGTTGACCTAAAAAACTTCTAAAGTTTAAAAAATAGTAATTAGAGTATGTTTCAAGTTTACTTAATCTCAAATCCCTTTTTATACCCACTGAACGTGACATTACACCGGTTAAACCATAGTCCAAACATGTTTGATAATTTATAATACCTATGTTAACTAAACGGTGTTTTCATATTTTATTAAATGTTAAGATGTTGTGCATTTCATTTAGTGTGGTAAAACAATTTCTAGTAAAATCTAATATATCTTCAATTAAGAATGGTGATAGGGAGTCTAAATTTGCTTCATTGGGTCTGTAAAAAGCAGCGTGCATTCTTGCACCAGACACACGTTCATAAAACTCCATGATCTTTTCTCTTTCTTCAAAAGCCCAAAAAACAGATGACATACTACCTACATCCAACGCATGACAAGCTATTGCCAACATATGATTTAATATTCTTGTTAATTCATCGTATAGTGTTCTTATTTGTGAACATGTAGATGAGTAGTTTGTTGTACCTAATAAAGATTCTATTGCTAGACAGTAGGCATGCTCTTGAACTAACATAGAACAATAATCAAATCTATCAAAATATGGTAGTGATTGTAAATAAAACCTATCTTCCATTAATTTTTCTGAACCTCTGTGTAATAAACCAATATGTGGGTCTGCCTTTTCTACAATTTCACCATTTAATTGTAATATTAATCTTAATACACCGTGAGCTGCTGGATGTTGAGGACCGAAATTTAAATTCATTGTTTTAATGTTTTTCATATTTGTAATATCTCTTGGTACATTTGGTTTCCATATTTGGAATATACTTCTATTCATGTAATAAATTTGTTTTTTCAAAATTTTATACAACCGTTCTTAATCTCACATACGTATAGTATTGCTATTATTTATTTTAATGTATTTGTATATGTATTATTACTTTATCTGTTTTTTAGTTTGTTGTTTTTATTTGATATAAAACAAATAAAAGCTTTAAGTAATTTAAAGGTTTTTGGTAGGATAAGTTTTATCTCTATTACAACTGTTTTATCTCTTTTATCCATGTCAGGTATTCCCCCTTTAGCTGGGTTTGTTGGTAAATTTTTATTATTTAATTATTTATTTTTGAATCAAAAATATTTCTTTATAGTTCTATTTTCTTTTCTAAACTTTTTTTCTATATATTTTTATATACAGAACCTTCGTTTTATTATTAGTAAAACACAATCTAATTTTTTTTTATTCAATGGTTTTTATGTATTTTTTAATCATGGATTAATTAATGTCATTGTTTTTTTAAATATTTTTAATTTTTTAAGTATTTTGTATTTTGAAGACCTACTTTACTTTTTTATAAATTTATATTTATATAAATTTTTATAAAAAGTTGAATTATTTTATATTTTTGTCAACATTAGTTCAAATTTTTAAAAATAAACGATTTTTTAAAAAAAAATTAAACCCTATTCTTTATAATAGGCCCCAAATAAAGGGCGTTGTTGTAAAAGTTCGTATTACAACACCAAGAAAACCTAATTCTGCTAGAAGACCCGTAGCAAAGGTTTTGTTATCTAATAGAGCTCAGAGAGTTGCTCATATACCAGGTAAAGGACATAATTTAAGAAAACATTCAGAGGTTTTAATTTCAGGTGTCGGTGCAAGAGACCTTCCAGGTGTTCATTTTTCATGTATTAGGGGTGTTTATGATTTATCACCTGTTGTCGGTAAACTAAGAAGAAGATCTATTTATGGTGTTAAAAGACCTGATGTATTAAAAAAAAAACTGCGTCGTAAATTCAGGGTATAATTATTATAGTTACTATACTTATTTTGTTGATGAGAGTGGATTATGTTGTTACACCAGCAAAAGCTGTTGTTTCTTGGGCTAGACAAGGTTCTTTTTGACCGTTGACATTTGGTTTAGCCTGCTGTGCTGTAGAAATGATGCATGCTACAGTAAGTAGATATGATTTTGATAGGTTTGGTGTTATTTTTAGACCTACACCAAGACAAGCAGATTTTATTATTGTTGCTGGTACTTTAACAAACAAGATGGCACCTGCACTAAGAAGAATATACGAACAAACCATGGATCCTAAATGAGTTATTTCAATGGGAAGTTGTGCTAATGGTGGTGGTTACTACCATTACTCTTATAGTGTTGTAAGGGGTTGTAATAGAATAATACCTGTTGATATTTATATTCCTGGTTGTCCACCAACAGCAGAAGCATTAATGTTCGGTGTTATTCATTTACAAAAGATAGTTTTTAGGCAAATTAATGAGGAAGGTAGAAAACTTAACAGAAAACAAGGGTTTGATAAATACCTTTAAAAAATTAAAAACAAGGAATTATCAAAGTAAATCTTTTTTTAAAAAAAGAGATTTTTTTTTTTTAAAATTTAAACAATTTAATTTTAGTTTTTTTTTTAAAAAAATTTCTAAAAATAAATACATTTACGTAAATTTTAAAAAAACTTTTAATAAAACTGATTTAATTTTTATTTTTAACAACAACAGAAAGACAGATATTCTTAAAACAACATTAATGTTTATTAAATTGTATTTTTAATAAAATATATAAACCTAAAACACCATCACAGAGATTTAAAAAATCTATTTTTTTAGTAAAATTTAAAAATTTAAATAAGTTTTTTAAAATATTTGTAAAAAATAATGCAGGTAGAAACAATTTGGGCCGTATAACTACCTTTAGTAAAGGTTTAAAAAAAAAAACTTTTAGTGTGTTAGGTCTATCTCCTGTATTATGGGATAGAAATTTAACAACTGTTGTATCTATCTTTAGAAATAAAAAAAAATTATTTATGTTAAATAAACATCTTACAGGATCTTTATCTACCAGACCTTACATACATGGTGTTACTTTAGGTCAAAAAATTTTTACGTCATCATTACCAAAAAATTATTGAATTAATAGTTTACCGGGTAATTTAGTTTTTTTAAAATTTTTAAATAAATTTACTATTTTTTCAAATCTTTTTATTAAAAATACTAAAAAGTATTCTTTATCAAATGGTACTTTTTGTCAAATATTGGATTTTTTTTATGATTATAATTTGTGTAGAATAACATTACCTTCAAAAAGAATTAAGATAGTTTCTGGGTGGAATTTTGTTTTTTTAGGTAAAAACTCTCAACCTGAATTTAAGTATAAAAGACTTTGTAAAGCTGGTGTTGGTTTATTTTTAGGTAAAAAACCTAAAGTTAGGGGTGTTGCAAGAAACCCAGTTGATCACCCACATGGAGGTAGAACAAAAACTAATCAACCCGAGGTTTCTATATGGGGTTGAGTTGCTAAAAGAAATAAATAATTTAAATGGCAAGATCAAGTTGAAAATTTAATTATATAAATTCCTTTTTATATAAAAATATATTTTTAAATAAATTTAAATCTGTTAGGGCTTTTAAAGTTTTTTGTAGAAGTTCTTTTATACCTAAATCTTTTTTGAAAAAATCATTTTCCTTATACAAAGGAAGTTCATTTGTTAAAATAATGTTCAATAAATATCATATTGGTTATAAATTAGGAGAATTTGGTGTAACCAGAAAACCATTTAATTTTCCATTAAAAAATTTAAAGAAAGTTAAAAGATAAATAATAAAAAATAATAGGTCAATCCAGTTTACCGATATTAAATAGAGTAGGTACTTATATGTATTGAAATAATACTTGGTTAAGTAATTTTTATCAAAATACTTTTTTTATCAAAATACTTTTTTTAGAAAATATTTTATATTTTATTTTTTCTGAAAAAATTTTTCAAAATTTTTTTGAAAAAAAATACGAAAAACCCTTTAAGGATTTTTCTAAAAAAAGTTTTTTTAAAAAAGTTTTTTTAAAAAAAATAGAAAAATCTTTTAAAAACAAACCACTCAGTTCTATTTCGTATTTTAAAAAAATTAAAAATAAAAAAAAAAACAGTAAATTATATAAATATAATTTTACTAAATTTTGATTCATTAAGTTCAATCAGTATCTATTAATAAGTTCATTTGTTTTTTTTTACTTTAAGGTAAAAACAAATAAAAAGTTTTTTCAAAAAAAAAAAACATTTTTAAACAAAACAACATTAATTTTTTGAAAAAAAAGAAAAGGTGATAATTTAAAAAAAAAGACTTTTAAATCAACACTTAGATTAATTTTTTAATTTATAATTTGTTTGTTTATTATGCGTGAAGGAAAAAAAATCAACGGTTATTTGTTTTATTCAAGTTATTCTATATCTGACTTTTTTTTCAGGCATTCTTGTTTTGGTTTTTCTAAAAAATTATTTAATATACTCTTAAGTAGATTAGAAACTAGACTTGATCTAAAGTCAAAGGATTTAAAAACATCAAAATTAGTTTGTGTTTATAAACTTCTTTTGTCTGTTGTTCCTGAAAATAAAAGTTTAAAAAAAAAGATGGTGTTTAATATTTTTATGTTAGATCTTATTAACTCTTACAGAGGGTTAAGACATTCTTTTGGTTTACCTGTTCGTGGTCAAAGAACTTGAACAAATGCTTGGTCTACATACAGATCAAACTTAACACTAAGGCAATTTAAAATTAAATTATCTAAAAGACTATACACATCCATAACAATAAGTGAGTTGAATATAGCTTATTTGGCTGAACAAATAAACAGCCTTTGAAAAATACAATGAGATTCTGAATGAAAAAAAGCAAAAAGACAAAGACAAATACAAGCAAAAAAATCAAGAAATTTTTACAAAGTAGATTTAAGAGCAATAGCTTCTGCAAATGTTTCTGTTAATGAAAAAAAAAAAAACTCCAGTTATGTTATTGGTTTTGATCCGGGTTTTACAAAATACGTCATCAAACAATCAATTAAATATAAACAAAGTAAATAATAATTACTTGATTAAAAAATATGATTATGTCTCATTAAAAATTGTATTTTTATTTTTTTTTTATAAATTTTATAAAAATATTTTATTAAATTTTTTTTTACCAAACAAATTTGTTTTTAAACTAAATAAAAAAAAAAATTTTTTTTTTAAAAAAAAGGAATCTAAGAACTCTTTAATCTCTAAAAGACTAACTCTTGTACTTAAAAAAAGGAAAAAATTTAAATTTTTTAGATGAAAAAAAGTCGATAAGGGTAATTTTTTTTTAAAAAAATTTTTTTTTAAAGTTTTGATAAAAAATAGAAAGTTTTTAAAAAAACTTTTTTATTTCAATAATAAAGAAAGACAATCTAAACTTACTAAAACTATTTACAACACTACGAACAAAAGTTTAAATAATTCAACTTGTTTTTTTGAATACTCATTGCACAATCTTTTATTAAGATCAGGTTTATTTTCCTTTAATAAGGATATTTTGTATTTTATAAAATCTGGGTTAATTTATGTTAATAACTTTGTTATTAATAAACATAATTTAATTTTATCAAAAGGTGATGTTGTACAGTTATCTGTGAATCAATACATATATAAATACATACTTTTTTCTAAAAAAATTCTAAAAAAGAAAATATCTTTATTTAAGTTTTCTAATTGAAAATTCTTTAAAAGAAAATTTTTTAAAAAAAAACAAAAACTAAAAATAAAAAAAAGAAAAACACCTAAATACATACACATGTTTTATACATTTAAATTAAATACACCTCGATATATTGAAACCGATTTTTTTACATTAACAGCTTTTATTCTAAAAAAACAAAACATTGATTTACAACCAAGTTATTATTTAGGTAAATCTTTTTCATATAAATTATTTCCATTATATAATTTTAAAAAAATTAATTAAATAATATAAAATTTATAGGTTTTTTGTTTATTAACGTGGGTATATATGGATCTACTTTAGATTTTACTAAGACATCTAAAAACGATTTTAATATTTCGTTTTTTAATTACGATACCGCCGTACATGGGTTATATAGTGGTGTTGATTGGATCTACACTTACGTAGAAACTCTTTATATGTACGATTACAAAGTTTTATATTTTTGACTTTTAAACAATGTTTACGACGAGTCCATTGATTTTTTTTTTTTATCTGTTTGGTATGTTTCTTTACAAACTTCTGGGTTACAACTTTTTTGATCTGTTATGTTAGATAATTATATTACAACATCATTATTTCAATTTAGCCTTACAGATGAGTGGGTTAGAAGTTTTATTTCAAGTAAAGACTCTGCTTTATTTGTAATTCATCATCCAGAGCTTGTTTTATTCAAAGATCAAATTATTAATAATTTTTTTTTTGATTTTTTAGCTGATGTTAATGTTTCTGCTATTCAATATTTAGAATCTCAGTCTTTGTTAACACCAATTATGTTATTCCCTCAATTACTTTTCATTGGATATTTAGCTTTTTTTTTTGTAGCTTTTTATTTTTCATTTTATTCTAGCTCCACTAAAGAAGAAGCTACTGTTGATGCTGACTACTTATCTGCAAGTATTACAGTTGAGTCTGAGAAAGAAATTGGTTCTATTGATGATATACTTATGCCTTCTATAATATTTTTATATACTTTCGGTTGGTATTTTTATATATATGCTTGACAATTATTTTCTTCTATGCCAGAGTTGGTTTTGATTTTTTTCTTTTTTCCTTTGTTATACTACACAATCGGTAATACACCAACATTTTTATTATATGATTTTGGTATACTATATAATTGTTATCTTAGAGGTATTGCACCTACACCAACAATGCTATTCGAATTAATGTATGATTATATTGCTGTTATTTCTTTCTATGTTAGAATATTAACTCAAGGTGTTAGATTAGCTTTAATGTTTATGACTTATGCTGCTATGCATGATTTTGTTTTATATATGGATTATAGTCATAGATATTTAACAGGTAATGAATCTATTTGAGAGGATATTTCTAATGTTAATGCATCAGTTTCATCAGTTACATACTTTTTTTTAGGTGCGTTACCAGGTCATTTATTGAATTGAATGTATGAGGTTTTTCATACTTTTTTTGTTGTAACAGGTCAATTAGTTGCTTATTGTGCTATGATTTTTTGATTGTTTTTATTTTTATTTACTTTTTTTGTTATTGAAAAACAAGAAAATTACTTTGAGGAAAGAAGAAGATTTAGACAAGATTTATTAAAAAAAATACGTAATTTAAAATAATTTTTATAGAGGTTAGTATTCCTTTTATATACATATGTTAAAATTCCCTCTAAGAAGATTTAAATGATCTGGTAGAGCTCAATCAGGTTTTTATTTTGATTTTATTTTTAAAAAATTAGGTGAAATTTTTATTAGAAATGTTTTTGTTTTTGCTGCACTATTTCTAGGTGAGAAATATATGATTGAACACTTAACAAAAAAAGTTGTTGATAACTTTGTTTTTAATTCAAATAAATATTTAGGATGAACTTCATTGAATTTTATGTTATTTTTTTACTTATTATTAGCTATTGTGTTTTATATCCTTGTTTTGGTAAATTTAGTTTATTTATTTTTTTAAATATTTTAATTCAAATTAACTGTTTTTATTTTTTATGATGTTTTTTGTAGTAGGTCTTAATATGTATTTAAGATTGAAGATAGAAGTACCACCTTCTAAGGCTTTGTTTTTAAACCTTATAGTAAATAAGTATCGTAAGAGAAAGGTGAAAAGATTTTTTTTTAAAATTTAAAAGACCCTGAAATTTAACGCTAAAAACAGTTAGAGCAAAAAGTTCTAGCGTACCTTTTGCATAATGGACCAGTGAGTTTATTTT
>JACCEA011830786.1_pt1 | contig 13580 bp, 13 predicted proteins | sample 7449851 | NCBI WGS metagenome assembly JACCEA01 (sample SAMN15323453, study PRJNA562643) | freshwater metagenome | isolation source: river surface water | place: USA:Blue River Watershed | collected 2017-08-18 | reverse complement strand
GATCGCACAAAGGCAACACAGCAGTCGGAATGGCGCCGATCAAGTGTGTTAAGACCTGTCTTATCGGGCCTTCCGGTGTGTGGGGTAACAAGGCAACCAACGCCCGTGCGGTGTCCACATCGAGCACGCCTGCCATCTGCTCCAGGGCCGTCGCTGCAGCATTGCGGACACCATCCTCGTCGAGTTCGAGGAGTTCGACGAGGGCGACTCCGGCCCGTGGGTCTTTGATACGAGCCAACATCGCCGCCGCTTCCTTCTTCAGCTCTGTCGAACCGGTTTGTAGGGCGGCCATCAGTGCTTGGACCGATCGTGGGCCACCGGCCACGCAGGCTGCAGTCGCCCGCATGCGGCGCCAATCTTCTTCGTGGGTGAGTTCAGAGACCAGGGTTTCAATGGTTTCTTTGGACATGGTGTTCAGAGGCGGCTGATGGAGATCTGGCGTGGTCTCCATCCTACGAGTGTCAAGGTTTCACGAATGTGGAACAGGAGGTTTTCGTCCGATGAATTATTCAATAGTGGCATGAGAAGGGGAATGACTTTCGATCCGAATTTGGCCAATGAGGCGGCCGCCTCTGCACGGGTATGGGTCGGGCTCAGGGCCGCGACGAGTGAAGGAATTGCCCTGTCGTCACCAATCAATCCTAATGCCCGTACTGCCGCCCCTTGCGTGATGAGCTCCTCACTCCACTGATCCCCACAGCCGGCGGCTGTTCTGGTCGCTTCCGGTGGGGCGTTGCCTGTGACGACATCGATCAGGACGGGCACAGCACAGGGGTGGCCGATACGCCCGAGCGCCTCGACTGCGACGGTCCGTAACCCCGGTTCACGCATAGCCACGTGTAAATGATCCACAGCTTGGGCATCACCGATTTCGCCTAACGCCCGCACGGCATCTTCGCGAACAGCGGAATCGCGATCGTTGAACAGGACCGAGAGCAGCGGTTCAACCGCACGAGAGGATCGGGCCTTGCCGAGCGATTCCACTGCATGCAATCGAACGAGCCAGTCGTCGTGTTTCAACGCCTGCACTAAGCATGGAATCGCGGCATCACCGATGGCCGCCAGGGCTGTAGCTGACTCCTCACGAACCGCTTTGACCTTATCCTGCAGCAACGGGATCAGGGCCTCGACGGTCTCTGCGCTCTTCACGTGGCCCAAGGCCTGAGCCGCGTGCATCCGGACGATCCAATCGTTGCTTTTCAGTGCCGACAAGAGGGGAGTGATTGCTCGCTCATCCGCAACGGTCGCCAGGATCGCCGAGGCGGCTTCTTGAACGGCTAAATCGTTCTCCGTCAGGCAGGCGCTGAGTGCCTCCACTGTCGGAGTTCCGATAGCACGCAACGCTTCCGTTGCTGCTTCACGCACGGAACGATCTTGGTCTCGAAGGAGGGACACGAGAGGAGTGACCGCACGCGGATCTTTGAGCTGGCCAAGCAGACGTGCTGCCTCTTCACGGATCGCCCAATCCTCGTCCCGGAGCGCGGCCATCTGTTCTGCAACCTCGTCGACCATAGTACTCTCTGTCAGGATGTTGAAAAAGTCCGCCAGCTTCGTTCTCGCTTCGCTCAGAGGCTCAACATACGGCCCCAAGTATGCGGTGCCTCTTCACTGGCTGCGGCCTCGCTGGGCGGTCCTTTTGAAGATCTCGTGGGATATTGAATGCTCCGTGTGATCGTTCAATACCCTACCAGGTGACCGTGCACGCAGGGATGGAGCATCCGCCGGGCTGAATTAGACGATGTCCCCGGACGGTCCAAACCGTCCGGTCTGTCCCAATGGCCGATCGATGCGCAGGTTGTCGGCTTGGCTGGAACTGATTTCTACTTCCTCATCGGATGGCGTCCATCCAAGCGTTTCCAAAGTTTCGAGCGCGATCTGCTTGAGGGCATCTTTGGCCGTCAGGCGAACTGAGGCGTACGACAGGACGCGTTCCTTCTCCGCCTCAACCTCAGAAGCCTTGGGGTCATAGAGAAAGGCAATGAGCGGTTCGATCGCGGCATCTCCGATGACGGTCAGGGCAGCTGCGGCCTTTTCACGCAAGACTCCGTCTTTCAGCAACATGATCAGGTCAGGAATCACACGGGGATCACGAAACTGCCCCAGCGCGGTCGCCGCCGCTTCCTTGATGAACGCATCCTCACTGACGATACATCCGGGTGTCGGTGAGCCTTCCTGCTTGATCCCTTTGCCTTTTAAGGCATTCAGCACGGCCGGGAGCGCGCGTGGGTCGCCGATCATCCCGAGTGACGCGATGGCATGGCGCTTCACGGCCCCGTCTTTCATGGCTTCCATCAGTGCATCGATGGCGCGTGGGTCGCCGATCATGCCAAGCGCAATCGTGGCATCTTCACGAACGGCTCGATCCGGGTCTTTCAATGCTGTGATGAGGGCCTCAACTACTTTGGCGTCACGGACCCAGGTCCGGCCGATTTGATAGTCCGTCGTCATCCCACCCAATGCCCGGGCTGCGTGACAGCGGACCACGAAATCCTTGTCGTTGAGGCTATCAATCAGCGGATCAACCGATGGTTGTCCAATGTACACCAGCGCGGTTCCTGCGGTTTCTCTTACGATTTTTGACGAGTCTCTGAACAGTTTGATCAATGCCGGAACGGCCTTCGGATCTGCGATTCGACCAAGCGCCTCGGCTACGGCGCTCTTGACGGCTCCATCGCGGTCGCGACAAGAGACAATCAGTGCATCAACGGCCCGAGGATCCTTCATTTTGGCGGCGGCTTTGGCGGCATGTTCTCGAACTCGCCAGCGTTCGTCCTTCAATGCCGTCACCACACGATCAATGGCAGGCGAGCCGATCTTGGCCATGGCCTCAACCGCCTGGTCCCGCACTTCCATGATCGGGTCATTGAACAGGCTGATCAGGGCCTCAATCGCTTTGGGGCCGCCGATTTTCCCGATTCCGCAACCGGCATAGGCCCGAACAGACCAGTAGTCATCGCTGCAGGCGACGAGTAATGCCTGAAGGGTTGATGGATCACCCAGGTCGGCAAGTGTCTTCGCCGCCTCCTCACGGGTGGCGTCGTCCACGTCCTCAAGTGCATCCAATAGGGTATCGAGTACGTTAGCCATTGTTTGGTTTCTGGTCGTAATAGGGGTCAGGTTGCCCACCGTGGGGGTAGGTGCGTTTGCACAATACGATCAAGGTCTGGGTCCCACGACCTTGCACACACTGGTCCAAGGCAGGTGAGTAGTCGATGGCACCGTTCATGCCGACGGTAAAGGGGAAATCGAAGGTAAAACTAATGAATTTGTACTTGCCGGGACGGAGTGACAGGTCACGACGCTCAGATGTCTTCGGGGCGTCGAGCGACTCCGGGTCGGAATTCCAGATTGATGGCGTAACGCCCGGTATTTGCCACCATGACATGGGGACTAACTTGGTCGCGTCAATGGTGATCTGGTGTTCATGGAGATGGGCAGCCGGACGATCTCCGGCGAAGCTTCCCTCAGCGAACACCATCGTCAGCAGGCCTATGACGGTGACGCGGAGCGACAAGGACCGGTGTTTCATCGCAATATCGAAATTCATACAGAGTTAGCGTTTCTTGGCACGGGGTACAGGATGGGTGGCTCTGTCGGTATGGAAAATCTCCTCGATCACCTTGCTGTCCCATTCGGTGTGGGTCTCAAGCTGGAGCATTCGCATGACGGTCGCCCCGGTATCGATGATGGACACTGGCTGACGGATGACTTGGCCACGCGCGATACCTGCTCCGGAAACGATCCAAGGAACGGCCGGTGTTTCGGCATGTGTCACTTCCCCGCCGGCGTCATTCCCCTTCGAACTTAGGGCTGTCACGAGGACGGTCGTGCGGTCCAAGAGATTGTAGTGCTTGAAGAGGTCCAGGACGGACTTCATCGCAGCATCGACCGTCTTGAGGGCTTGTTGGTATTCCTTCGAATTCCAACCCTGGCTGACACCCGCGCGCCCTGCCTCTGGAAGATGTACTACCAACAAGTGCGGGAGGGCATGGACGGCATGGCCGTATCCGTGACCGCTCGCCGCTTTCTGGAAATACTGTTGGATGTAGGCGACGAGCTTTTGCGCGCCGCACTCGGGGCGCAATGCACCGCAGAGTTGATAGTCGGTGTAAGGAGCCGGTTTTGCGAGTTGATAGAGGGACTCGTCCATGAAAAAGACGGCGCTGTCTCGTCCCCCGCCGACATCCAAGTAATCAAAGAGGCTCGGGGCGCGTGGATAGCCTCGGCTGAATTCAAACGAATTCCAGGTGATCCCATGTTTCTCAACCGGCAGGCCGGTGACGAGTGATGCCATCATGGGAAGCCGTAAAGCCGGCTGAACTGCGTTGGCCGACCATGTCACAGACCCTTCTTTGACGAGCTTGCTGAGGACCGGCATGGCCCCGCTCTTGAGCGAGTCCTGGCTAAACCCTTCGAGAACGAATAGGATGACATGCTCTGTTATGGGATTGAGCGGAGCGGCTGTTTCCAAGGGAGGAGTCGCATAAGCGGGAGTATACCCTCCGAAGGCAAGACAGCAGGCTAGAAGGCCTCCCAGGATTGTACGTTTGCGGGAAGTACGATGCATCATGACGTGACAATGATCCCTTTGCTTCACAGGGGAAAGAGGTACCCTAACATGCAAATTTTCCGGAAGGCAAGGTGGGAGACGGCACTCGCCGAATGCTGGCAGAACCATCGTTCCGATGTTAAGCTGAATCCGCGAGACTGATCATCTACCGCTCACAGGCGAGAAGGGTACGCGATGTCCGGTCGATTCGAGCCACCGTCGTTGTCCCTCCATATGGCTTTTTGCAGGGTTTGTCCTCTGGTTTTATGCCTTCTCATCATCGCTGCTGATTTCGCCGGCACACCTCCTGCCTGTGCAGAACCGCGAGTCGTTAATGCCCAAGGCGAACATCGCATGGGCGATCGCGATACCCGAGAAGATGCGATCCGTCTCGCGACGGAGGCGGCCAAGCGGAATGCCTTGGAACAGGTAGCCACGTATCTGGAGAGTGTGACGATCGTGGATGGCATGGACGTGACCAAAGACGAGATCCGCACGTATACGGCCGGCTTGGTGCTGGTGCTCAATCAACAAATCTCCACGAGTCTTGACGGCGATGTGGTAGTCATCAAGGCAGATCTTCTGGCACAGATGGATACGGAGGAGGTCGCCCGGGCGATCACGGCGCTCCGGGAAAACGAAGATGCTCGTGTACAGTTGGCCGAGCTGAAGCAAGAAAACGAACAACTGCAAGAAGAACTCAGGGCGGTCAATCAGGCATTAGGGACTGCGGCCACACCGGAGCAAGTGCAGCAAGCCGCACTCAAGCGAAAAGAAATCCTCAATCGGGTACAGTCGAATGCGATGGTGTCACAAGCTTGGACCAATTGGGTGCTCGTCTCGCCGATGGGAATTCCGCAAGGCCTCTTAAACAGTGCAAGCGGTCTCTTCCCGGCCAATCCACATATCGCCATTGCCCAGCAGATCATCGCCTATCGGCAACCGCACGCTCCACCCTCTCCTCCACGACCGGGGAGTTACCCAGGTCGGATGCCGAGCCATGAGTTGGTCCCGCCTCCCGGCGGATCCGCAGGGTCTCGTCCGTTCAATGAGACCATTTATCGGGCACCTTCAGGACAGCCTCAGGGTGATCGTCGACCGATGGGCCAACCAGGCCAATGGAGTGGCGGAGCAAGGCGATCGCCTCAAGCTCCACCATCAGCGGTGCAGCAGCCTGGCCCGCATTATCGGGGAACTCCGTCCTTTGGGGCGCCGGGTGGAAATCGCTAAGATGGTACTGTTGAAGCAGAATAGAGGACTTGTTGCGATTAGCGTAGGCCTCTGGTTTTTGTGGGGGCTTGTGTGCACCGCGACTTCAGCAGCCGAGGTTGGCTATTCCTCCGATCAATATTGGATCGGTAAGGGCCAAGGCGACCTCACTAAGGGGAGAGCGATCTGCCAGCGTGTGTCGGAGCTGTCGGCAAGGACTGACTTGGCCAAGCAGATCCGGGTGTTGGTCAAGGAACACATGATTGACCGGGTCCGTGAACGGTCTGGGCGTGAGACAGAGCAGGACATTGAACTGACTCGTGAAGAGATCGTGCAGGAGTATTTGCAAGATGTAAAGATTGTCGATCGGCGGATCGATGAAGAGAATAAGATGTGTACGGCCATTGCCGTGATGTCGAAGCGTCAAGTACTGCCGAAGCTTCCCGATCAAACTCCAAGCCCCTCTGATACCCATTAGTAACGGAACTCGATCTGTGCAGATCTGGTTGCAGTCCAGATTCGAGATCGGCTATGTAATCCCTTATGCCCCTCGAAAATAATTTTCAATACGATGAGCTGTCCCGCAAGAATCCCGGCGAGCGATTGAGCGTCGCTGATCTGACGGACGTTGTCTCTCCAGATTCGCCCACATGGACTGAGGCGATGGCCAACTGTGGGACAAGCTTGTCTCAGGCCGGGGTCGCAAGCGTGGTCTTTCTTCATGGCTCGATTCATGGCACCGATGTCTTCGGTATGCAGCGCTTGGACGAGGTGGGTGGACTGAAGCGGGGCTATTCACGAGGTGTATCAGGGGTTGATGCCTTGCTCGCGGCCATGCGTGAGGAAACCAACGGCATCCCGTTGCTACCAGGCGGATTGAGGCCGCCGCTCTTCAACGATGACGAGACGAAACATCTGCTCGACGAACAGATCGGGGATGCGGGGAACTTCACTGATGCCTCTGTCGAATCCTTTCGAAAAGCCATCAATACAAATCTGACTCAGCCAATTTCTTGTCGCAGGCTACTGTGGTCATCGGAGCACCACCATCTTGGTCGAGCACTGGCTGCTGTTCAGTTGCTTGATACATTGCATAGGCTCTGCACAGAGCAGGGCTTGGGAAAGAGCCACCGAATTCTCGTCCAGGCGCATGGGCAAGCCGGTTTGGTCCTGGCCCTTGCCTCAAATATGCTCTGTCCAAGCCCGATCACCGGGAGGCTAAAGCTCCTCAACATCTTGAACGCCTATGCTGAGCAGACACACCAGTCTGAACTTGCTGATGCTGTGAGACGTATCGAATCTCTGCTCACAACAGCCACCCTTCTTAATGGCGTCGCGCTCGACATCGTGACTTTTGGTATGCCGGTTCGCTATGGGTGGGATTCTTCCGGCATTGGAAAGCTTCTGCATGTCGTGAACCACCGGAATCTGCGAACAGATGGAAAGAACTGGTTGGCAAAGATGGAACTGCCTCAAATCACGATGGAGATGCCGATTGCGTGGGGCGGGGATTATGTGCAAGAGCTGGCCGTGGCCGGCAGTGATGCTGTGCCAACGACGGAACCAGGCAAGGCCGCAAACAAAATTGTCTGGGAGATGGTTGAGCCTTATGATGGATTTGAACGGTGGCTCGAATGCGCCAGACGGGCGGTGCGGTTTCCCAGCGAAGGGCGCTGTCTCCTGGTCGATTACAAAGATAGCACTGGCTCAACCAACCCACGCGACCACTACTATGGCCATGCGGTCTATACGCGCCGTCATGCGATGTTGTTCAACCTGACGCAGATCGTTCGTACGTTCTACCAGCTTTAGCCATTCTCCGTGGTGCCGGCCTGTACAGCTTCGCTGCCATTTCCGGAGGATGTGTTGTGTAAATCAGGATTAAACGCTGCCGGCAGCACCTCTTCAATTCGTTCGGCGAGGATGAAGGTGAGTTCATCACGCACTTCCTGGGGAACATCCTTCAGATCTTTTTCGTTCGCCTTCGGCAAAATGATCCGTCGGATACCCGCACGATGGGCTGCCAACACTTTTTCTTTGATGCCGCCTACCGGCAAGACGAGTCCGCTGAGGCTGATTTCGCCCGTCATGGCTGTGTCGCTCCGCACTGCTTTGCCTTCGTAGGCGGACGCCAAGGCAGTGGCCATGGTAATCCCCGCTGATGGACCGTCCTTTGGAATTGCGCCGGACGGCACATGGATATGGAGACCGTTCCGCTTAAAGCGGGAGATGTCCAGCCCCATGCTCTCGGCATGTGACCAGAGATAACTCCTGGCCGCACGCGCCGATTCCTGCATCACCTCGCCGAGTTGCCCCGTCAGGGTGAGTTCGTGCCCTCCAGGGAGCAGGGTGGTCTCAATATAGAGCACATCGCCGCCGGTCGGCGTCCAGGCAAGGCCTGTTGCGACGCCTGGAGGCAAATGCTTCCTCGCCTCCTCCGGCATAAACCGCTCGGATCCCAACCACTCGTCAAGCATGTCGGTCTGTATCGCGACGGGTTGGCGTTCCTGACCGTCCGGGAGATCAGCGAAGGTTAAGGCAACTTTTCTGGTCAACCGTCCCAGCATCTGTTCGAGCTGTCGCACCCCAGCTTCTCGGGTGTACCGTGAGATCACAAGATTCAGCACTTCGTCCGTGAGCACCGCCTGGCTTTCCTGAATGCCGGCTTCCTTCAGCCGTCTAGGCCAGAGGTATCGGCGGGCGATTTCGACTTTCTCGCGCTCGCTATACCCTTGAAGGCGAATCACTTCCATTCGATCCAACAGGGGTTGGCTGATGGTATCGAGCGTGTTTGCCGTGGTGATGAAAAACACCTTCGACAGATCGAAGGGAAGATCCAAATAATGATCACGGAATGTATGATTCTGTGCCGGGTCTAGAACTTCAAGCAGCGCCGCCGCCGGGTCGCCTCGGAAATCGCGCCCCATCTTGTCAACCTCATCGAGCATCAAGACTGGGTTGTTGACCCCTGCGCGACGGATCGCCTGAATAATACGGCCGGGCAGCGAGCCGACATAGGTACGCCGGTGTCCTCGTAATTCCGCCTCGTCATGGACGCCGCCCAGACTGAATCGCTCGAAGGTGCGACCCATAGCCCTCGCGATCGATTGCCCCAGGCTGGTCTTGCCGACACCAGGAGGACCGACCAGGCACAGGATCGGCGCCTTGGCGGTCGGATTGAGTTTTAACACTGCCAAATGTTCGACGATCCGCTCTTTGACTTCCTTGATGCCATAATGATCTTCTTCCAGCACCTGCCGGACTATTGAGAGATCCAGATGTTCTTCGGAGGCGTTCTTCCAGGGAAGTTCAAGGACCAGCTCGAGGTAGGTCCGAAGGACCTGATGGTCGGGTGAGGTCGGCGGGACTTTACCTAATCGGGCGACTTCTCGCTCGACTTCTTTGCGGATATGATCGGGGAGATCTGCTTCAGTGATTTGTCGCTTGAGGCGGGCCACTTCGTTCTCATCATTCTCACCTTCACCGAGTTCCTCCTGGATGGCTTTCAATTGTTCGCGCAAAACATACTCACGCTGGGTTTTCCCGATTTTTGTCTGAGCATCTCGGGTGATCTTTTCGCGGAGTTGCAAGATTTGGATTTCTTTCGACAGGGCAGCGTAGAGGCTGCGCAGGAGATCAAGGGTCGACGCACATTCGAGCAACCGTTGTTCTTCCACCACATTGAGATTCACCAGCGAGGCGATACGATAGGCCAGCGCAACGGAATCATCTTCGTTGCTCAATATCGCACCGACTTCTTGAATGGCAGGGGCTTGGATCAGTCGGGGCAATTCGGATACAAGCTCTTGAATGGCTCGGTGAAGTGCTTGTACCTCCGTTCCCTCGTCCGAAGGACGAGCGAGAGTCCGAACGCGCACGGTGGAGTAAGGGGTCGACTGCTCCTCTTTTAAGAGGACGACGCGATCCAGTCCTTGAACGAGAGCGTGGATGGTTCCCTCGGAGGCTTGGCCGATTTGCTTGATGGTGGCTTTTGTCCCGATGGAATACAGATCAGCCAGCCCAGGCTCTTCGGTCTGGGGATCTCGTTGAGCCACGACGACGATCGTTTTTTCCTCCGTCTTCATCGTGGCGTTGACAGCGGCGACAGATCGCTCACGCCCAATCGTCAGCGGCATCATGATCCCTGGAAACAGAACCGTGCGCTTGACGGGGAGTATCGGCAGTATCGATAAAACATTCTCTTCCATGGGCAACCATCCTTGCTGAACGTTCAGTGAATTATAACAACCTAATAGGTTGCTCTGCATAGAAGTCAAGAGGTTGGAAGTGCAGGCGGTCGAGAACGTGTTGAAACATAACATCTTTGCCGTACCTGTTAAGCAGGATGCCTGGATGGTATCGGCTCAGACCTATGTCCGATTGGGCATTGGCCTTCTGCAGCAGTGTGCAGTCGTCGCTGTGACGGAGGTGTGGGACCGACGTGCAAAGCCTGGGCGATTGTGTTATCCATGCCTACCAGTGTCGGCGATTTATCCTTGGTAGAAATTGGGAACCTATAGGTTATGAACTACTGCAGTCACTGCGGCGCGACCGTGACACACAAAGTTCCAGTGGGTGACAATCTTCCGAGGCATGTGTGTGACCAGTGCGAGCGCATTCATTATCATAACCCCAAGATTGTCGCGGGCTGTATTCCGGAATGGGAAGGCCAAGTCCTTCTCTGCCGTCGTGCGATCGAGCCACGTCTTGGACTCTGGACGTTCCCGGCTGGATTTATGGAGCTGGGCGAAAGTACCGAGCAGGCGGCTGTACGTGAGACGATGGAGGAGGCGCAGGCTGATGTCACGATTGCCGGACTCTATGCTGTACTCAGTCTACCTCATATCGGACAGGTCTACCTCGTGTTTCGGGGACGAATGACGGCGCCGACTTTCACGGCTGGACCTGAAAGTTTGGACGTCAGGCTCTTTTCACTCTCCTCCATCCCTTGGGAGACGATGGCATTCCCAGTGGTCAGCGAAGCGCTGAGGCGCTACGTTGCCGATGCGAAGAACGGGGAGTTCCCAGTCCATCTTGCCAGCCTGCCGGATCGGCTTGCGCCTTAGTAGACTGCAGGGAACAGTTTGGATGTTCTGTCCACTGTGACGTAATAGCACCACCCACCTACGCAGGAAGCCACAGCTGTCAAGCTGTGGAGGAATGCGCAGTGGGTGTCCTCCGACCCGTCGGCCTGAGCTCTGGGCGGTGTGCCGAAGCCTTGGCGCTCGGTCTTCGTAGCCTGAAATGGCTGCTTCGGCGGAGTAGGCAAGGAGGACACGCTTCGGTGGGTTCCGCCAAGGACACAACAAGGACCACGGCTGCCCGTCCTCCGCAGGAGTCTGCTACGGAGGATGGATCAAGCCTTGGGGCTCCACTCTTTGGATCATCATCTAAGATACCGTACAGGGTGCGAGGCAGGAGAGCCGGCGAGTCTGGTTGCTTTGTGATCGAAGCTTTGTTCGTGGGTGTCGCTTGCGGAATTCGAGGTAAGTAGATGCGGGGGGAGGAATTGTCTTGTCTGGCAGTACCGTTATTCCAGCAGGTACTCCAACCATTCGGGTTCTTTTTTTCGGTCGGCTCGTAACTCCACCCCAAACCATCGCCCGTTCACCCACGAGACGGTGGCTTGGGGAATGCAGAGGGGAGTATCTTGGCCCGGCAACTCGAGAAATAGACCAAGCTCCAGACCGACCTTTACCTGTTGATTCCCCTGGATTCTGAATCCATATCGGCTCAGGTCCGTGATGGTGCCGTGGCCGATGATGATGTCGTTACCGTCGGAGCCGGAATATCGGAGTTTAAACGTTCCTCCTATGCGCGGCTCTCGTCGGCGATCAGAGTCGAGACGAACTGCCTCCTGCTTGGTTTTTGCTGTCGATTTCCACCACTTCACAGGTCTCTCCTAGGCTGGGTTACCATGATGAATCGGCAGTCTTCCGGCACAACTTGAGGGAAACGAGGATGTCTCGATCCTGACTGCTTTTTCAGGAATGGAATCTCCAGACGGGGAGCATATTCTTCCATCGGTCAAGGCAAAACACAACTCGTTGATCAATCGGTCTTGGTTGATAAGAATCTCAGGGGAGCACCGGTGTGGAGACCGCGTAGGGCGTATCTGAGAGAACTAGCACTTCTTGGGCAGCTCGCCTTTCGGTACGATCAGGGCTTGTCCTGCTGTGATGGAGAGCTGTTCCACCATTTGTTTGAGGCGTTCTTGATCGGGGGCTTCAATTGTCAGAAATTCGACTCCAATACCTTGAGCTCCGGACCACCGAACCGTTCCCTTGCTGACATGGATTGGAGTGGTGTCTACTTCAACTTGGAGAAACAGTTCGACCTGCATGCCGGTGAAAGGGCGAAGAGTACTTTCCAACCGGCATCCTTTCAGTGAAAGATCTTTCACCAGGGCGTTGTATCGTAATTTATCCCGTTGGACTAGTGTACTGGGAGCTGAGACCGGGAATCGCGGAAATTTCCGAACAACCATCTCGTATTCCTTTGAGTAGGTCCCGCTTCTGTCAATGAACGGGCCCTAGGTTTGTGAGGGTTCTACTACTGGGAAGCAATGAACCGGTTTCGATCGCTCTATAGAGCAGGCTATGTGGTGAAGGCGCTCTTGTCAACGAAAAGCCTGATCTACACAGTCGTGAACCAGGCAGGACTTGCGGGCTTTTCTCCAGAGTGGTCATCCTCTGAGATCACCAGCGGTAGCCCCAATAGCCGAAATGCCGGTGCCCCCAATAGGGGCGGTAGTACGGCAGGGCGTAGAACCCAGCATCTCCAAAATGGAGGCCTAAGCCGAGCCCAAGTCCAAGGGCCGGTGCTAGGGCGTAGCTATAGGGATAACCGTAGGAGAATGGAACGACGCTGGTCGTGGGGCGCTCCGCCAGCTGTCGTTGCAAATCTGTCGTCGCAGCAGATTGCCGGTCGAGTTGATCCTTGAGTTGGCCGACGGTACTGTGCTGTGCCTGGAGTTTCCCTTCTAGCTCGGCGATTTTCTTTTGTTGCGCTTCCATGAAGGCATTCACACAACGGGTTTGTGCGTCTGCCGTATAGGTCGAACACTCCCAAGGCACTTGGAGCGTTTCGGCTTTGGATGAAAATGGGGTGAGGATACTAACCAAAGTTCCGGCAAAGACCGAGGCTTGTAACCATTGATCTCGGAAGGTTTCCCATTTCATAGCCTTCCTCCTGGCAGTTGGTTAGAGATTACCATGCGAATTTTACTTTGAACAGACGGACTCCGTTGCTTGCAGGACACGGATCTGTAGGGCGTGATCGAACGGCCTGTTTGATTTTTGGAGAACGAGACTTCTACAATGCGACCGGCCATGCGGGTGTGAGTATAGGTTCGGCACATGCCTGGGCGACGCACTTCCAATAAGAAAAAATCACAAAAGGCAGCTCTCCCGGATCTTTCTGCCAAGCGTCGGTTTCAGCAGCGACTCTTGAAGTGGTATGGGGAGCATGGTCGAGATTTGCCTTGGCGAAAAACATCGGATCCCTATCACATCCTCGTATCTGAGGTGATGTTGCAACAGACGCAGGTTGATCGAGTCATTCCTAAGTACAGGGAGTTTCTCGAACGATATCCGAGCTTTGAGGATTTGGCCGAGGCGCCGGTGGCTGATGTGAAGAAGACGTGGTATCCGCTGGGATACAACGTTCGTCCGGAACGGTTGCACGGGATTGCCTGTGAAACAGTTGAACGGTACGGGGGAAAGCTTCCCAGCGATGCGGAGGAGTTGCTTTCATTCAAAGGGATTGGGCGGTACACCGCAGGGGCGATTCGCTCCTTTGCATTCAATGAAGATGCCCCTAT
>JACCEA010666106.1_pt1 | contig 13581 bp, 27 predicted proteins | sample 7449851 | NCBI WGS metagenome assembly JACCEA01 (sample SAMN15323453, study PRJNA562643) | freshwater metagenome | isolation source: river surface water | place: USA:Blue River Watershed | collected 2017-08-18 | reverse complement strand
CCACCAACGTATTTTTTTTGTCAACAAATTGAGAAATATCCTTTACAACAGCGGCAAATTGTTGCGGCTTCACGCCAAGCCATACTTCGCCATATTTAGTTCCTTCTGGCGGCAAATAACCGCTATGATAATAGGTTACCCCATTTCTTGGCTCAGCCGGTGGCGTTACCTTGAGTATATCAACTTTCCAGCCATCTTTCTGCCAAGCCTCTAGGGTTGCATTTAGCACCACTCCCATCATATTTCCATCGCCAACAACAAGCTTACTTTTATTCGTTACTATGTCACCTTGCCCATATCTTACCGACATCTCCCTAATTGATCCGGCGATCTTTGGTAAATTAGTGGCCGATTGAATAAATTTGCGCATGATTGAGTTGTTTTAAAATAATAAGTCAGTGCAATCTTAGAAAAGATTGCTGCCGCATTCGCGAACCTACAAAATAGTTACAATAAGTTGTAAAGAGGCTTTTTATTGAGAGCGACGCCAACGTCATTATATTCATTTACTTAGAAAGACACCTTCCGGAGTAAACTATTGGCGTAAGGGGACGGGCTCTGTAATTCTCTTCTATTAAGTGAGCAAAAGTAGCATCGTAGATCTTTTCTTGCTTGGCGGTAATTTTAAATTGTGGATCGCCATATTTATCTAAACAGACACCTTTTTTTTTCATCAAAACCTTCAGCAAGTCAGATTCGGCAACAGAAATAATAGGGTTGTTTTTGTCTTTAGAAGATTCTGAATTTGACTTAAAAAAATCATCACCCACAGAAAAAACAAAAGAGCCGAGGTCGCCAGATTTGTAATAATCTAGGCGACCATGGCTCGATATGTCATGCTCTACACATGACGTAATTGCCAAAACTAGAGCAACAATACTAAGAGTTGGTCGCAACATCTTCTTTTGAGGCGGAAGATGAGTCATCAAAATCTAGCCTCTCCTTAATTCTCGAGGCTTTGCCGGTTAAGTTTCTTAAGAAGTACAACTTGCTGCGACGCACAATACCCTGCTTCATAACTTCAACAGAAGATAAAAGGGGCGAATAAACCATGAATTTTCTCTCGACGCCAACGCCGGAGCTAATTTTTCTGACAGTAAAAGTTGCTGAAAAATTAGAGTCGCCTTTAGTTTTGGCGATAACAACACCTTTAAATGCCTGAATACGAGTATTGGCACCCTCGGTAATTTTATACTTTACATTCACGGTATCTCCAGCCTTGAATTTCGGCAGAGTTCTTTGGGCTTGTATCTTAGCTACCTGCTCAGAGGTAAAATTTAATATTAAGTTCTTCATGACTAGTTAATTTTTTTTTCTTCATTTGCTTCTTCAGAAACATCTCTGTCGACCAATTCAAATATAGCCATTGGCGCTTTATCTCCAGTTCTAAATCCGTACTTTAGAATTCTAGTATAGCCACCGTTTCTGTTTGCAACTCTTGGTCCGATTTCCTTAAATAATTTATTAACAACCAAATCATTTCCCAGTATAGATATTGCTAAACGCCTATTCGCTAACGTGTCTTTTTTTGCGATTGTAAAGAGCTTTTCTATGTATGGCCTAATCTCTTTAGCTTTTGGCAATGTCGTTTTAATAATTTCGCGCTGAATTACTGCCAGAGCCAAATTTCTTAACAAAGCCTTTCTGTGAGCAGTATTTCTGCTAAACTTGCGCCCCTTAATTCTATGATTCATTAGAACTCCTTATTCTTCATTTTAAGTAACTCGTCCATGTTCTTTGGCGGCCAATTCGGTATTTTCATGCCGAAGCTTAGCCCCATTGACTTTAAATTATCTTTTAATTCGTTGAGCGATTTTCTGCCAAAATTTGCCGTCTTCAGCATTTCTGACTCGGTTTTTGCAACCAAATCACCAACATAGATAATATTCTCATTCTTCAAGCAATTATAAGAACGGACCGACAACTCAAGCTCATCGATAGTTTTTAGCAGATTTTTATTGAACTCGCTTTCTGTAACAACTTCTTTTGGGGCCGGAGCGTCTAATTTCGCCACATCAAAGTTTATAAACACCTGCAACTGCTCTTGAAGTATTTTTGCAGCAACCCCCAGCGCATCTTGAGGCGTTATCGATCCGTTAGTATCAATCTCAAGTACCAGCTTATCATAATCCGTTATCTGTCCAACTCGAGCATTCTCAACTTTGTAAGAAACTTTTTTCACCGGGCTAAATACAGAGTCTACGAATATTGTTCCAACAGGGAATTCGCCTTTTTTCCCTTGCTCTGCGGTTACGTATCCCTTTCCTGAGTCGATATTTATCGACATATCAATTTTAGCGCCTTTGTTTAGAGTGCAAATCAAAAGGTCTCTGTTGATTATAGTAACCCCAGCAGGAGCCTCAATTGTGCCAGCATAAACAGGTCCCGTCTTGCTAGAATTGAGTCGCAGAGTCGCAGGGCCAGAACTTTCTTTTGAAACCGCAAGAGACTTTAGATTCATGATAATATCAAGAACGTCCTCCTTAACACCATCTATACTTCCATATTCATGAACAACACCTTCTATTTTCACTGAAGTTACTGCAAAACCACTAATGGATGACAATAAAACCCTCCTAATTGAGTTGCCAAGGGTATTGCCAAAACCTCTTGCAAAAGGCTCCATAACAATGATTGATTTTGTTAAGTTATCGTAACCCTCTTTCAAAAGCACAGATGTCGGTTTGGTCATAGCTGACCAACTTTCTTTTAAGATAGCCATTTTTTATATAAATTGATATTAAGCTTTAAACACGGCGTCTTTTTGCCGGACGACAACCGTTATGAGGGTGGTACGTTATGTCTTTTATCATTGTAACATTAACGCCTGAGGCTTGAATAGCTCTCAGAGAGGCCTCTCTTCCAACCCCCGGCCCTCTAACTTCTACCAATGCAGTTTGAAGACCGCACTCTTTTGCAACATTCACAGCGCTTTGTGTTGCCATTTGAGCAGCGTAAGGGGTTGATTTTCTCGACCCTTTAAATCCCAACTTGCCGGCAGAAGACCAACAAATTACATTACCCGAAAAATCAGAAATTGTTATTATTGTGTTGTTAAAACTCGCGTAAACGTGAACGATGCCGCTTGTTAGATTTTTTTTCTTTTTACTAACACTTTTTGCGGCTTTTTTATCTTTCAAAGCCGAGTCTGTTTTTGTTTCTGTCATTTTATTTTACCGCTTTTTTCTTGTTTGCAATTGCCACTCCGCGTCCTTTGCGAGTTTTAGCGTTCGTGTGAGTTCTTTGTCCTCTTACGGGTAGCTTCTTTACGTGACGTATACCGCGGTAACAACCTATATCAATTAGCCTTTTGATATCTGAAGACACCTTTCTTCTAAGGTCCCCCTCAAGGATTGTGCGCTCTTTTTCTAAAAAAGACCTCACTTCGGATAGTTTATCCTCCCCAATTTGACTGGTCCTTAGGGATAAATCTATTTTTAATTTTTTGCATATGTTGTTGGCTGTTGTTTTGCCAATTCCATATATGTAAGTTAGAGCGATAACAAAGCGCTTTTCTCTTGGAATATTAACGCCAGCGATTCTAGCCATTTCTTATATTTTTTTATTAATTTGAAAAAGATTTGATTGTCTTAATCAACGCCTCAAAAACGAGGGGGGCGCTTTCTATGGACGAGATCGAAACAAGCAAGTTATTTTTTTTATAGTGATCAATTAGTGGGGCAGTTTGTTTGTGGTACACTTCTAGTCTTTTTTTTACGGTAGACTCATTGTCATCCTCTCTGCTTTTGAACTTAAGCGACCCACAAACATCACAAACTCCTTGCCTTAATGGACTTGTAAAAAATTTATTGTATATTTGTCCACACTTTGCACACGAATATCTTCCGGATATCCTTTTTTCCAAAACCTCATCATCTACATTAAAATAGATGACTAGGTCAATTTGTTTTTTACTCTCAAGAATATTGGCCTGGGACAAGCTTCTAGGAAATCCATCAAGAATAAAACCTTTTTCACAGTCCGCTTCAAAAATCCTGTCTATGGCAATTTTATTAACTATTTCATCGGGCACCAAGGCGCCAGATTCTATATATTTTTTTGCTTGAATACCAACCTCAGTATTGCGATCCATTTCTTTTCTCAAAGAATCGCCGGTTGATATGGCTGGGATATTTAACGCCTTGGAAATTAGCGAAGCTTGCGTTCCCTTTCCAGATCCCGGGGCTCCTAAAAAAATAATATTCATTATGCCCTTACCCTTAGCCTCCTTCTCTTAGCGCCTTGCCCAACACTGCCGTATCTTGAAGATATAATATAAGACTGGACTTGATTCACCACATCCAAAACAACATTGACTATTATCAGTACTCCGGTTCCACCAATAGTTAGCGGGACAGAGTACTTCGCAACTATAATTTCAGGGACGATGCAGATGATTATTAGATAGGCCGAACCTATCATTGTAAGCTTCGCAACTACAGAATCAAGAAATTTCGACGTCGCTAGACCTGGCCTAACGCCAAGTATAAAACAACCAGACTTCTTGAGATTTGAAGATACATCTTCGGTATTAAATACAATTGAAGAATAAAAATACGAAAAAAACACAATCAAGATCGAGTAAGTTACAAAATATAATTCGCCACCCCTTCTTAACAAATGCATTATATTCAAATTCTCATATCCCATCATTTGAATTATTGCGATCGGAGACATTAGGATCGAGCTAGCAAAAATTGGAGGTATAGCTCCAGAGATATTTATCTTGAGTGGCAAAAAAGAAGATTCTTTGGATCCGAAAGTTTTTGCAGATGATATTCCTGGGTATTGAATTTTAACTTTTTTATGACATTTTTCAACAAAACATACAAACATTAAAAACATCAAAAAAGCAACTGAAAAAAGCATGACCAGAGAGTATGAATATACTCCGGTTTTTGAATAGTCGAGAATTTGCACAAATGAAGATGGTAAAGAAGATAGTATTCCAACAAATATAATTAATGAAATACCGTTACCAATGCCGCTTGAGGTAATTTTTTCACCAAACCACATCAACATCACCGTTCCACCCACCAAGCTAACGCAGGTTGTCCAGGCAAAAAGTTGAGATTCCGATATAAAAGCATTATTTTCGGGATTTGAAAGTGCGTAATAAACTCCAATAGACTGCAAAAGAGACAGCAAGATGGTTAGATATCTAGCATATTGATTAATTTTCGACCTTCCGTAATCGCCTTCTTTTTTTAAAGACTCCAAACCTTTATGCATCGAGGTTAGGAGCTGCATAATTATTGAGGAAGTAATGTAGGGCATAATATTTAGTGCAAATATACTCATTCTCTCAAGGGCCCCACCAGAAAATAAGTTTATCATGCCGAATACGTCAGCGCCACCAGAAGTAAAAAGTTTTTTTATAATATTGGTATCAATACCCGGAACCGGCACAAAAGTTCCGAGTCTATAAACCAGCAAAATCCAGACAGTAAATAGAATTTTATTTTTTAACTCTAATTTAACAGAATCGCTGTTATTCATCACTAAGAACTAAATGACATTGCATTTTTAGAGTATTTATCAACTCGAACTTTAAAGCTTTCGGTTGACGGCCTTTTTCCAGCTATCAGCTTAACCAAACAATTCTCAGACTTAATTAGTCCCGCTTCAGCCAAATCTTTCTTTAAAATCACCTCCGATTTACTTATCTTGCCAGCTTTTATCAAATTTTCAATATCGGAGATATTTACGGCTTTAATTTCTTTTTTTAATATATTCTTAAAGCCTTTTTTTGGAAGTCTCATAAAGATTGGTGTTTGACCACCTTCAAATCCACGCACCGAATGGTGTCCAGTTCTTGCTTTTTGCCCCTTTACTCCACGACCAGAAGTTTTTCCCTTTCCAGATCCTATACCTCTTCCTACCCTAATTTTTGTGCTTCTTTTTATTTTTGGAAGAGATGTTAATGACAATGACATTTTATTTAAGTTTTATTTTAAGAATATGACCAACCTTTTTAACCATTCCAAGTACAGAGCTGGTTGCGCGCAAATTGGATTTCGATCCTATACCCCTCAGTCCTAAACCAATGAGGTTTGATTTTTGTTTTACACTGAATTTTGAACCGCTTTTAATTTGCTCGATAGTAATTTCTCTGTTACTAAGATCACTAAATTTCATAAATTACTCTGATTTTGGTTCTTGTTTACTTTCTTGCTTAACTGCGGAATTTCTCCTTTTGATTATTTCGGATATTTCCTTAGACCTTCTTTCAGCAATTAACTTGGGAGATAGTAATTTTTTCATAGCAGAGAAGGTGGCTCCAACAAGGTTATATGAGTTAGAAGTGCCTACTGACTTAGCTACAATGTCATGTATCCCCGCACACTCGAATATCGCCCTCATTGCACCGCCGGCTATAACGCCAGTTCCAGCTGGGGCCGATCTTAGGTAAACTTTTCCTGAACAATACCTGCCAAAAATATCATGATGTATTGTTCTGCCTTCTTTTAGCGCAATTTTTATCATGGATTTTTTTGCGGACTCAAAAGCTTTGTTTTTAGCATCCGAAACCTCGGTTGCATTTCCTTTTCCAAAGCCTATTCTACCGTTACCATCCCCCACCACAACAAGAGCAGAAAATGACATGTTCTTTCCGCCTTTGACAGTCTTGGAAACTCGATTTATCGAGACAAGTCTTTCAATTATTTCGTTAGATACTTTTTCTCTTCCAGATTCTTTGTGGCTTTTATTTTGTTTTGACATCGTGCTCATTATTTAGAATTTTAACCCCTCTGCGCGACATGATTCGGCAGCGGCCTTAACTCGTCCGTTATAACTATATGCCCCTTTATCAAAGACAATTTCTTTAATCCCTTTTTCGATGCAAGCTCTTGCGAATTCCTTTCCAACAATTTTAGCCATTTCCAGGCCAGATGACTTGTCCTTTTTTACAATACTAAGCGTAGAACAAGAACATATAACTTTACCATCAGCATCAAAAAGCTGTATGTAAAAATTAACATTGGTCCTGTGGACCGAAGCCCTCATTCTTCCAGACTTATTATTATTGATGATTTTGTTTCTGGTTCTAAATTTCCTTCTTTCGTAGCTATTAATCATAAACTATTTTTTCTTACCTTCTTTTCTTAATATTTTTTGCCCTTGTATCTTTATACCCTTTCCCTTGTAAGGTTCCGGCTTTCTAAAAGATATAACCTCGGCTGCGGCCTGCCCAACCAGAACTTTATTACTGCCCGAGATCGTGATAAGGTTTGGCTTGTCAAATGCTGCAGAAATGCCAGCTGGAAGACTGTAGAATATTTCATGACTGTATCCAAGAGTAAGTATTAAAAGATCCTTTTCGACAGAAGCCTTATATCCAACCCCATTAACTTCGAGAACGGTTTTGTAAGGACTAAGCAAGCCTTTAACAATGTTGCTAAGATTGCTTCTATCCATCCCAACAAACATTGATGAGTCTCCGACTTTTGGCTCTGCGGCACTAATCTTTATTTTTCCATCACTAAACGAGGCAGTGACTTTTGAGTTCAATGCATATTCCGTTTTTGCTTTTCCAGAGTCGAGTGTGATAAGCCCATTGGCAATAGACACCTTAATATTATCAGGAACCGTAATTGGTAATTTTCCTACGCGAGACATTTGTGATTTAATTAAAATACTTTTAAAAGAACTTCTCCGCCGACATTCTTTGCCCGGGCATCGTGATCAGTTATCACTCCATGCGAAGTTGAAATTATTACCATTCCCAGACCATTTTTAATTAAAGGTATTTTATTAGCGGGGCAATATACCCTTTTTCCTGGCTTAGAAATCACTTGTATCTCACTCAATACCGGCAATTTGTTATGATATCTTAACTGAATGTCAAATTTACTAAACGGGCCCTGTTTTATCTTTGTGAAGTTTAGAATATACCCCTCATTTTTTAGTATATTTAATATATCCTCCCTTAGCTTTGAATGCGGAGAAGAAATAACGGACTTGCCGACCATATAACCGTTTTTTACGCGCGCCACTAGGTCAGAGACAGAATGATTAAAAAACATTTTACCAACTTGATTTAATTAATCCCGGAATTTGTCCCCAAGATGCCAACTCTCTTACGGCTATTCTAGACATGCCAAATTTTCTTAGATTACCCCTTGGTCTGCCAGTTAAGGCACACCTTCTTCGAAATCTAGAGACAGATCCATCTCTAGGCATAGTAGAAAGCTTGATCTGGGCTATCAGCCTATCTTCAAAAGAAAGATCGGTATTTTTTAAAACTTTGATAAGATTAGATCTCTTTTCTTTATGAAGAAGTGACAACCTTTGTCTTTTTGAATTTCTGATTGTTAGTGATTTTTTTGCCATAATTACTTTATTGGAAGATTGATTTTTTTTAGCAAATACAAGGCCTCTTCTTTGGTTTTGGCAGTTGTTACTATATTTATATTTAATCCAAAAATTTTTGGTATATTGTCTAGATCAACTTCTAAAAAAACATTGTGCTCTTTTAATCCAAAGCTGTAGTGATTGCTCTGATTAAATCCTTTAGAACTTAGACCTCTGAAATCGCGTATTCTTGGAAGGGCAATGTACACTAACTTATCAATAAACTCATACATTTTTTTTCCTCTTAGGGTTACTCTACAACCAATGGGTAGGTCTTCCCTTAGTTTAAAAGTAGATATAGCCTTCTTGGCCCTTGTTATTACAGCTTTCTGCCCAGAGATGTTTGATAGCTGGGTTGATAGGTATGATAAAAACTTATTATCACTATCCGAAGACTTAATGCCAACGTTAATACTAATCATTTTCAGTCTCGGAACAGCCATTTCGTTGTCATAAGAAAACTTTTTCTTAATGTCCGACACTGAACTTTTATATAGTTGCTCTGTTAAATTATTTATCATTTTTTATTTAATTGGATTGCCCAACTTTTCTACCACTTTTCTTAAAAACCCTCTCCTTGCAGTCTGCGTCAAGAGAAAATTTAATTTTTGATGGCACGCCACCATCTAGGTGTGAAATATTAGATATGTGGATAGACCTTTCAGACTTTATAATTTGACCAGGATTGTTCGTCGTTGGTTTTTTATGAATAGTCGCCAATGCGACGCCTTCGACCACAACTCTGTCTCCCGAGACATTAATGATCTTACCGGATTTTCCCTTATCAGATCCGGATATAACTATAACCTGATCACCCTTTTTGATTTTTTTTGACATTGTTACTACAGAACCTCCGATGCTAATGATGCAATTTTTAAATAATTTTTTTGTCTAACTTCGCGAGCTATTGGACCAAAAACGCGTGTTGCGATAGGCTCCCCATCTTTATCAACAAGTACAACGGCATTGTCATCGAATTTTACAAAACTTCCATCAATTCTTGTGATCTTATTTTTTGTTCTAACTATAACCGCCTTGACGACCTGTCCCTTTTTTACCTTCGATCCAGGAGTAACGCTGGTTATAGAAATTACTATAACATCCCCAATTCCCGTAATCATATGGTTTGAACCACCAAGAACTTTAATACATCTTGCGGTTTTCGCTCCAGAGTTGTCGGAAACCACAAGTTTAGTTTGCATTTGTATCATGTTAAGACCTAGTTTGATTAACTTTTAAAACCCATCTCTTTCTTTTAGACAATGGCCTTGAGCTTACAATATCAACATCTTGCCCAATTTCCACTTTATTTCCCAATGTATCAACTAAAAACTTCTTGTAAACCGTTATATATTTTTGATATTTGGGATGTTTTTTATAAAAAGATGCAACCCCATTAAATGTCTTTGAATCAATTATATTGAGTACTTTTACTTTCATCATAAAGCGTTTAATTTTGTGAACAATCTTGCGATTTCTTTTCTTTTTTGCCTTTGCTCCTTTGTGGAAACACTTTCGCCGGAAGAAATTTTAACTCTGTTAATCAGCAAGTCTTTTTTGATAGATGAAATAGATGCCAAAATAGATTTTCTTTGTTCGTTATTCATAGTTGGCCTATAATTTTAGATTTAAAAGGTAGTTTTGCAGACGCCTTTTTGAGCGCATTCTGAGCGGACTCCGAGTCTATACCATCGATCTCGAATACAATTCTACCCGGCTTAATTTTTGCTATATAATACTCAACATTTCCTTTTCCACTACCCATCCTAACTTCGGCGGGTTTTTTTGTAACAGGAGTGTGAGGAAAAATCATTATCCAGAGCTTCCCAGCCCTTTTCATGTATCTGGTAATGACCTTTCTTGCAGACTCGATCTGTTTAGAGTTTAGCTTTGAAGGCTCAAGAGCTTTTAATCCAAAAGATCCAAACTTGAGAGAATTTCCATTTGAGGCTGTTCCAAGTATTTTTTTTCCACCCTTTTGTGATTTTCTATATTTTGTTTTAGCGGGTAATAACATATTGCCTATAAAGTTTGAATTTTTTTCTTTTCCATAAAGCCTTTGTAAATCCAGACTTTAACCCCTATTACTCCATAAGTTGTGTATGCTTTAGCGGTAGCGTACTCAATATTGCAGCGAAGAGTATGAAGTGGCACAGAGCCCTCTTTATACCACTGTGTTCTCGCAATTTCGGCACTGCCCAGCCTTCCAGAAACAGATATTTTTATTCCCATGGCGCCAAACTTAATTGCGGACTGCATGGATTTTTTCATTACCTTCTTAAATGCAGCTCTACCCTCAAGTTGTTTCGCAACGCTTTGCGCAACTAGGCTAGAATTAATATCGGGTTTGTCAATTTCCACAATCTTGACATCAACTTTGCATTCGGCAATCTTTTCTACAGAGGAGTTTATTTTTTCTATGTCAGTGCCTTTTTTGCCGATAAGAACACCGGGTTTTGATGTCTTGATTATTAAGTTTATTTTATCTGAGTGCCTCTCAATTACTACACTGCCTATACCACAGTGAGAATAATTTTGCTTTACAAAATTTCTAATATTTATATCGGAAATAAGCTTTTTTGCATAATTTTTGCGATCGTACCAAAGCGATTCCCAATTCTTGTTATTAAGAAGCCTGAAACCTACCGGATTAACTTTTTGACCCACTTTCTAATCCCCCTTTGTTTTTTGTTCTTTTGAAGCTTTTTCAGCAAGAACTACCGAAACATTACTAAAAGTCTTTAAAATCCTGCTAGATTTACCGCGTCCTCTAGCAGAGAATCTCTTCAGGGCAAACGCCCTGCCAACATTAATTTCTTTTATATAAAGGTTATCTACATCCATATTGTGATTGTTTTCTGCATTTGACATCGCAGAATAGACAAGCGCTTTAATAGTTGTGGTAATCTTTAACTTAGAAAACTGAAGGATTTTTAACGCCTCAGAGACCGATCTTCCAGTTATGTTTTTTGTTACCCTCATCACTTTAAGCGGACTAGATTTTACCGCTGGGAGAGAGGCGACAGATATTTTTTGGGTCATAATTTAGTTTTTTGTAACTTTTTTATCTCCACCATGTCCGTGGAACGTTCTTGTTGGCGCAAACTCACCAAACTTATGTCCAACCATACCCTCGGTCACAGAAACAGAAACAAATTTTTTGCCGTTGTGCACGGCGAAATTAACACCAACGAATTGTGGTAGAATAGTTGATCTTCTTGACCAAGTTTTTATGACTTGCTTTTTTGGAGAATTTAGGTAGTCACGGACTTTGTTTAGTAGATAACCATCTACAAATGGAACTTTCCAGGTTGATCTAGGCATATTTTATTTTATTCTTCTTGATTTAACGATATAGCGGTTTGATAACTTATTTCTTTTTCTAGTGATTTTTCCCTTTGTTGGCTTTCCAGTCGGAGAAACTGGATGCCTACCACCAGAAGTTTTTCCCTCACCGCCTCCGTGCGGGTGGTCAACAGGGTTCATCGCAACACCCCTAACGGTCGGTCTTATGCCGAGCCATCTAGATCTGCCCGCCTTTCCAATTGTAGCGTTTTTGTTATCTAAGTTAGATACAGAGCCTATGGTAGCCATGCAGTTTAATGAAAACATTCTAATTTCACCAGATTGCAATTTTACTTGAGCGTAGCCACTGTCTTTTCCAACGAGCTGACCATAGGTTCCGGCGGCACGAGAAATTGCTCCTCCGCATCCCGGCTTCAACTCAACGTTATGAATAATTGATCCAATTGGAATGACAGACAAAGGCATAGCATTCCCGATTTTTATATCAATAAGTTTTTTTGAAGACAACACTTTATCTCCAGCATTAAGCTTATTTGGCGCTAGTATGTAGGCAAAAATACCATCAGAGTATTTCAAAAGAGCGATGAAGGCTGTTCTATTAGGATCGTATTCGATTCTTTCAACAGTAGCTTCTATGTCAAATTTATCCCTTTTAAAATCAATTAACCTGAAAGATTTTTTGTGTCCAGCTTCTTTATGTCTAACCGTGATATGTCCAAAATTATTTCTACCAGAGTTTTCGGAGACTTTTTTGGTTAAAATTTTTAGCGGACCGCCCTTCCAAATTTCACCGCGATCAATTGCCACAAGCTGCCTTAGCGCAGGTGTAACGGCTTTGTAATTTTTTAATGCCATAACTAAGAGCTATAATTAATTGATTGACCTTCCTTTAAGCTAACTATTGCTTTTTTATAACCAGGCCTGTTTCCCTCTGTGCCTTTAAATCTTTTTGATTTTGCAGGCGTGTTAATTATGTTAACACTTATCACTTCGACTCCAAATGCTCTTTTAATAATTGAGGCTATTTCAGGTTTTTCGCAGGAACTGCAAACAAAAAAATGGTATTTACCAATAGCTAATTGAGAATTAGACTTTTCGGTATAAACAAGAGATTTTATTTTATCAAAATCCATTCTAAATGACCCCCAGAATTTTTGGTTCAAACAATTTTTCATCAACTATGATATGATCATATTTCATCATATCATAAGTATTTAGAGCGTCGACCATTATCGTTTTAACGTTTTTAATATTTCTTGCTGATTTCACTAGGTCTAGATTAGATCCATCATGCACAATTAGTGCACTAGTAACTGAATTTTTATTTAGTAAATTAGAGACGTTTGAAGTTCTAATATTTTGACAAAAGTCAGAAATTAGCAAAAATTTGTTTTCATTCAACTTTAGTCTTATGGCAGAAGACAAAGCAGCTGAGGCAATTTTTTTCGGCATAGCAAAGTCAAAGGATCTTGGAGTTGGACCGTGACAAGTTCTTCCTCCGACAAACTGAACCGATCTTTTACTACCCTGACGAGCCCTGCCTGTTCCTTTTTGTTTATAAGGCTTTGCTGTAGTTCCAGAAATTTCAGACATTGTTTTTGTCTTTGCCGATCCAGATCTTCTTCTTGCAAGCTGCCACTGAACAACAAAAGAAACAGATTTAGCACATTCAATGTCTAATGACTCAACTTCAAACTCCTTTAGCTCGGACAAATCTCTGCTAAAGCTTAACTTCTTGATTTTAAGGAGCGGCATAACTTAATAATTTTTTGCTATTTTGATAACTACATCAGATCCAGAACCTCCTGGAACAGCGCCTTTTACCGCAAAAATTGATTTTTCAGTATCAATCAAAATTACCTCGAGATTTTTTGCTGTAATATTTTCAACACCCATGTGTCCGGCCATTTTTTTCCCCTT
>JACCEA011248532.1_pt1 | contig 13585 bp, 21 predicted proteins | sample 7449851 | NCBI WGS metagenome assembly JACCEA01 (sample SAMN15323453, study PRJNA562643) | freshwater metagenome | isolation source: river surface water | place: USA:Blue River Watershed | collected 2017-08-18 | reverse complement strand
ACTATAATCTCAAGTCTTGGATTTCTCTTATTAGTGAACTTTACTTCTCTAAGATGTATAGATTCATTGAAATTTTTTAAGTGTTTCATACACTATATATTAAATTATAGACAAGATAAATATCTTTCACCTCTATCACATAATATAGTAATGATATTTCCATCCATATCTGGATATTTCTCTAGTAGTCTTTCTGATGCTAAGATGTTTGCTCCTGAACTTATTCCAACAAATAGGCCTTGTTCTTTGGCTAATCTTTTTGCTCTATCTTTTGCTTCTTGTGTTGATACAATAATAATATCATCAACTTCTTTTAAGTCTACTAAGAATTTAGAACCATCTCCAATACCTTGAATTCCGTGAAGTCCTGGTTCTCCACCTGACATCACCGGTGATTCTGCTGGTTCTACAGCTACTGTTTTCATATTATGATGATACCACTTTAAAACACGAGAGGTACCCATAAGAGTACCTCCAGTTCCTGTTCCATCTACAAAGGCAGCAATTCTATTAGTATGTTGGTGTAAAATTTCTACAGCTGTTCCTTTTTCATGAGCTTCAATATTAAGTGGATTACTAAATTGTCTTGGATTAAAGTATCCATTTTCTTCAGCTAATTTATCTCTTAGGGCAATTGCCTCATCAAATTTACCATCCTCAACTTCAATTAGTTCAGCTCCGTAAAGTCTTAACATTTGTTTACGCTCTTCAGACATATTTCTTGGCATTACTATGGTACACTTATAACCTCTTTCAGATGCTAAAAATGCAAATGCAATTCCTGAATTTCCTGATGTTGCTTCAATTATAGTATCTCCTTTTTTGATTAGACCATTTTCTTCAGCGTGATTGATTATATAACTTGCCATTCTGTCTTTTATTGAACCACTTGGATTCTGACCTTCAAATTTTGCGAATATTCTTTCTGATATTTGTAGTAGTGGAGTCTGGCCAACACCAGCTGATAATTTTCTCATTTAGGACTTTTATATTTAATTTATATATTTGTAAAAACCGTTTTAGATGAAAAAAAATGTGGTTTTTTTCAAAAAAATTTATATATTTGTGAAGTTATGAGATATGAAAAACAAAATGTATTTTTTATAAGTGATTTGCATATAGGTCATAAAAATGTTATCAGGTTTGATGACAGACCATTTGTTGATATTGAAGAAATGCATGTAGAATTAATTAAGAGATGGAACTCTGTTGTTGAACCTGATGATGTTGTTTACTTTTTAGGTGACCTTTCTTTTTCACGTGATGAATTAACTAAATGGTTTATTTATTCTTTACAAGGTAAAATTCACTTTGTAACTGGAAACCATGATAAAATGACTCATATACAAAAGTTTGGTAGATGGGAAAGTGTCCATGAAGGATACACTGAAATTGGTATATTAGACCATGATTCAATAGAGTCAAGAGGATCACAAGGATATCAAAAGATTATACTCTCACACTATCCAATTTTAAGTTGGAACAAAGCACATTATGGTTCTTGGCACCTTCATGGTCACTGTCACGGTAACCTAATGAAATCAAATCAAGATTATTACAAAAGAAAAGTAATGGATGTTGGTTGTAACTGCATTGACTATACTCCTATTTCTTATGAAAAGGTAAAAGATATAATGAATAAAAAAGTTATTTCTTCTGTAGACCATCATGAGGCTGATTTATAATGAAAGACTAATATGAAAGATATAAAAGGATTTTGTAAACTAATGGATTTGAGTATACCAGAGTATGCTCATTTTGATTATTATATTGAACAATTTTCAAAACTTGAAAAGTGGAAAAACTTAAAAGATTTGATTTTATTGTTTGAAGATGCTGAAGATAAGCACGGTGATATTTTTGAGTATAAAATAAAAAAGTCAAATGAAGTAATAGATTATCTAAAAAATACAAGAGCATTTAATGAGTTAAATGATGATAATTTACTTCCAGATTATCCTACTACTAAAAGCTTTGAGTATGATGAAAATAGATATTACTTATCAGTTGATATAAAGAAGGCAAATTGGTATGTTTTGAAAAAATATGACCCTGATTTTCTAAATGAGTTAGGTAATACTTATGAAGATTTTATGAATAAATTTCAAATTCATGAGATATTTCATCATTCTAAACAATTCAGACAATTTATTTTCGGAAATATTAATCCAAAAAGACAAGGAAAAGCACAAAGAGTTGTAATTCAGTCTATTTTAGATAAATATAAAAGTCTCAATCTTGAAGTAGCTTGTGTCAAAAATGATGAAGTGATTTATGTATTTGACCAATTTTCACAAATTCAAGAATTACTAAACACAATAGATACAAATATTTTTAAGACTAAAATATTTACAGTTTCAAGAATTGAGGATTTTAGAATTAATACATATCTAAATTCCGAAGGGCAACATCTTAATAAAGAGTTAGTTGGTTGTAATGGAAATAGATACTTTATGTGTTTGAAAAAATATATTTTTAATGAACCACTTGATATAAAAGACTTACTTTTTAAGAATGATGGTAGTTTAGCAATTTGGTTTGTTGATGGATTGAAAATAACTTTATGATTATAATAAAATACTATTTAGAAAATAAAAATAATTTTATAGATTCTGAGAATGTAGATTCTAGTATTTTTGATATTGATGATGCTAGATTGACTCTTATTAGACATTTAGGTAATCACTACTCAGATTGTAAATATAAAATTGGTTTACATACTCCACACGATAAAAGTCAAGATAAAGTCATTAATGTAATTTTTGAAAAGTCAGCTTTTGTCAAAAGAGACCTTCTTATAAAAAAATTACTTGGAAATGATTGATATTTTTGATAATAATAAATTGGACTTAACAAAAGTCACTTGTCACTCTGGTGGAGCGCCTGGAGCTGATACTGAATGGGAAATTGGTGGAGTTCCATTTTCCGTAAAAACTAATGCTTACTCCTATAAGACACCAAAACATCAGTCTCCTAATAAAGTTGAGATCTCAGATGAAGATTATAAAGAAGGTGTTATTGAGGTTAATAAAGCAAATAAATGGCTCAATAGATATGGTATTCATAAGTATATGAATCTTCTTGCAAGAAATTGGGCTCAAGTGAAATATTCTAAACAGATATTTGCAATCGGTACTATTATCAAACCCGGTGATAAAAATACTAAAGGTTACTATAATAAAGGAAAGTATGATATTGTAGATGGTGGTACCGGATATGCCGTTATGATGGGAATAAATAATCAGAGAGAGGTATTTGTATTTGACCAGGTCAGAGATAAATGGTTTAGGTGGTCCTATTCAACTTACCAATTCATTGAAATGAATGATACTCCTAAAATAACAACTCAGGATTTTGCTGGTATTGGTACTAGAGAAATTAAACCTAATGGTATTAAAGCCATCAAAGATGTTTATGAAATTACTTTTAAAAATCAAAAATGAAAATGAAAAATATTCTTACAAAAGAAGGTAGACAAAAACTTCAAGATGAAATAAACTACTTATCAACAGTCGAGAAGGCTAAAAAAATATCTGATTTAGCTGATGCTAGAGATAGTGGAACACTTGAAGAAAATAGTCAATACCAAATAGCAAAAGATGAATATGAAAAACTTCAAATCAAAATTGACAAATTGCAGTCAGTATTGAATAATTCAGTTGTTATAAATTCATCTGATATAAAAACCGATAAAGTTTCTATTCTAACTACTGTAAAAATTCTTAATATGACGACTGGTAAAGAAATGACATTTAGTTTAGTTCCAGATAATGAAATTGATATCAAATCCGGTAAGATATCAACAGGAAGTCCAATAGGTTCTGGATTAGTTGGAAAAAAAGTTGATGAAGTTTGTGAAATAAACACACCAAGTGGAACTATCAAATTTAAAATTTTAAGTATAAGTGTATGAAGAAATTAATAAGTTTTGATTTTGATGGTACTCTTGATGATGAATTTGGATCGGTAATTCCAAATCCACAAAAAGAGGAAATACAATCATTAGCTAAGAAATATATTGAAGATGGACATGAGGTCATTATTATAACAAAAAGATATGGTCCTGATAAGTCAAATCTTGGATTGAAAAATGAACATATTAAGGTATATGATTTAGCTAATAAATTAGGTATAAAAAGAGTCTACTTCACTAATAGAGAATGGAAGTTTTCTAATATAGTTAATTTAGGTGTAGACATGCATTTTGAAAATTCAGATGCTGAAATACAACTTATAAAACAAATTTGTGAAGAGTGTAGACATGACTGTTTAGTTATACCAGTTGAAGATCCAGATTGGAGAGATTTAGTTTAATAAAATTTAATTTGATTAGATATGATAAAAATGCCAGAAAAAATTTATGTAGATAAATCACCAATCCATGGTTGGGGTGTATTTGCTAAAGAAAGAATATTAGAAGGTGAAATTATTGAAGAGTGTCCAATTCTTACTCTTCCTATTGTTAAAGGTGAAAATTCTGGTCTCTTACTAGACTATAGATTTAATTTTCCATCGGGTTTGAATTGGAATGAGCAAGTAGTTGCTTTTGGATATGGTTCTCTATATAATCACTCTAATAATCATAATGCTTATTGGTATTCTATAAATGATAAGAGAACATTTGTCTTTGTTGCTCTAAGAAATATTGAACCAGGAGAGGAAATTTTTGTTTATTACGGTGATGAATCTTATTGGAATGATGGCAGAACTCATACTGAAGTAAAATGACAAAAGAGGACTTTGTAAAATTCATCAAAGAATTAGGATTTACTCAAACTTGGCAATCAGAGTCTAATTCTTATACTTTGGCTACTGATGTTTTTGGTTTACCAAATTCATACTATTCATCTTTTGTCGATCAATTAAAGATAACTGTAAGTGATGAGCTTGGATTAGCTCAGTTATCTCTTTCACAAATGAGCTCCAACATGATGGCGGGTAAAAATTTTGGTAATTTTAGCCTAAAGACATTTGGTGAAGATAATGATTTTCAAATGGAGTTATTTATGAGTTTTATCAGAGGTTCTTTCAAAAAAGTGCCTGACAATATTATTCAATTTATGAGAGATAAAAAAATTAAAAATATTTTACAACAGTAATATATAGACTATGATTAAGTTTAGTGAAATGGTCACTGAAAATAAAAATAGTTCTTTATTTAAATTGGGTCTTGATGTACACGGTGTGATAGATGCAATGCCTGATTTTTTTGCCTTTCTAACAGATTCAATAATCAAAAATGGTGGAGAGGTTCATATTATTACTGGTGGGCATTGGAATGGTGATTTTGAGAGTCAATTAAATACATTTGGTATTAAATGGACTCATAAGTTTTCAGTCTATGACCACTTAATTGAAAGAGGAGCTTCGGTTGTTGGTGATATAGAGTTTCCCGATGGTTCTATTCAAAAAAAGTTTGAAAACGGTCTTTGGGATAATGTTAAAGCTGAATATTGTAAGGAGAATAATATTTCATTACATATTGATGATACTTTAAGATATAATGACTTTTTTTCAACTCCTTTTGCTAGATTATGGTCACATAACAATAAGCCAAAATCATCACATAAAGATATAAGACACTTAGACTAATGATTAATAAAATTAACAGATTTTTTGAGTTTGAGCCTTTTGAGAGTAAGATGAAAAGGTCAGCAGGTGTTATTGTTATCTATAACAAAAAAGTCTTGCTTTGTCACCCAACTGGTTCTAAGTGGTTTGGTTCTTATTCTTTTCCTAAAGGTGGGATTGATGAAGGTGAGTCTGAAATTGACGCGGCTGTTAGAGAGTTAAGAGAAGAGACCTCAGTAGTAATTAATAAAAATATGTTAGACAAGAATCCAATTGTTGTAGACTATGTAAATAAAAAAGGAACTAAATATAAAAAATTATATCTTTATAAACTTTACATAAATGACCTGTCTGAAATAGGATTAGAATCTGAAATTATTCCAAAGGAAAATCTACAATTAGAAGAAATAGACTGGGCTGGATTTTTAGATAAAATGGAAGCCAGTGTTAGAATATTTCATAGAGTATCACATATACTGGAAACAATTTAGTAAATTATCGGTATAATTAGAAAAAATTATACTATGCCTTTGCCTTTTTTCAATAATCCTAATAACTTAGCCTCTGCCGTTAATAGTAATATTCCTTTTGCTATGATGTACCAACCAGAAGAAAAAATAGAATTAGATTTAAACAATCCTATTTTTGTTGCTTATGTTGATACTAAAAACATGCCAAGACAAGGAGTAGAAGAAAGTCTATATAAAACTAAAAAAATGTTAGATATTTATAAAAATGTTACATTTTGGGTAATTGCTTCAGATGAAACTAAAATTGAATGTGTTTATGATGGTCAGTGTAGAACTCGTGATGTGGAAATAAGTGAGTTAATTAAAGAAATAAATACAAGAATAGATATAATGTCTAAGTCAAACTCTTTTGAAGATTTCAAAATTAACATCAGAGATTGGAGAATAAATGAATTAGTAAATGGCTCACAAGAAGAATAAAATAGAATTACTCGAGTCTATAATACATAAGCAAGAGTTAGAAGAGGCTAATAGATGGATGTATTATTGGGACTATGAAGATGATTGGTATGATTATCATGATGATTATTGTGACTGTTATTCTTGTATGCCAGTTGATTATGAATATTTACCAGATGAAATGCAACCAAAATCTCCTACATATATCAGTAAAAGAGGTATTAGAATAACTGAACATACTTGGTCAACAGGTAAGCTTATAGATATGACTACTATTTATTCAAAAGAAGAATTAAGACAAAAAAGAATAAATCACATTTTAGGTATAGAGAGTATGTATCATACTCAAACAACTTTAGGTGATATTTTGAATATTAAATTATAATGCTTATCTTTGTATAACAAAATATAAAAGATATGGATGCATTAGTAGTAATTTCAGACATCATTGATAATCAAAATTTTGATACCAATTTTTATGGTGATTTGCAACAAATGGCAAGTGATTATAACTATCAAATTTTGATGGAAGAACTTAAAGAAGAAATAAACTCTTAACATAAGGTCGGGTGGCCGAGCATTTAGGCGGAGACCTGCAAAGTCTCTTACGGTAGTGAAAATCTATCCCCGACCTCTAATTTTTATATAATGGCACCAGGATTTAGCACAACCTATCTTTCAGCTGAAGAATTAAAATCAGAATTTAGAAACTATAAATTAAGAGCAATTAATGGTGAACTAAATTTCAAATTGATTGATGAATTTAATTCAGAAACATCTGAGTTACTTGATTTTGTATGTAATACATTTCCAAATGATATAGTCAGTGGATCTTTCGCTCTTCATTTGTTAAATTTAGTTGCTAGAAAAAACAATGATTTAGATATAATCATACCGGATAGAAATAGATATGATAAGTATCTTATTGGAAGTTATGATGATGAATTTTCCACTCCGAATAGATTAGGATTTAGAGATATTAAATATAAGAAAAATATCTTTTCTAAGGAAAAAACCTATGAAGTAGATTTCTTTGAAAATAAAGAGGCGAGTTATCTTACTTTTGATTACAAAGGTCATAAATTAAAAATCCATAATCCACTTGAAATTATGCAGTTCAAGTTGGATATAGTACTAAATCCAAAAGTTCCTCTTAGAACATCAAGAAAACATAATGAAGATTTGACTAGAATTTTTGGTCAAAGTATTTGGCAATTAGCACTTAAAGGAAGTTTTGATATTTAATTATTTTTACTTATATTTGTGTTATGGCAAAGTACTTAACATATAGATATATTTTTCCTCCAAGACCTAAGAATGCTATTCCCGATTCAGAATTAAATTTCTGGGATAACGGTTCTTTGATTGCTCAACCAAAACTTAATGGTTCTAATTGCGTAATTTTTACTAATGGTGAGAAGTCTGTTATTATGAATAGACATAATCAGAGATTATCTAATTTTCAATTATCTGATTCAGAAATAAAAGACATTTACAGAGGTACAGGTGGTTGGACAATTCTTAATGGTGAGTACCTAAATAAATCTAAGTCAGATGAAACTGGTCAATCTTTCAATCATAAATTTATAATTTTTGATATTCTTGCCTTTGATGGTGAATACTTAGTAGGTAAGACATTTGAACAGAGAGTATCATTACTAGACTCCCTATACGGAACTGTAGACTCTGAAAAGAATTATCTTTACTATGTTTCGCTTAATGTTTATAGAGTTAAATCATATCAGAGTGATTTCAAAAACATTTATGATGAATTAACACCTATTGATATGATTGAAGGTTTAGTCTTAAAAAGAAAATCTGCTAGACTTGAAGTTGGTACATCTGAAAACAATAATATTAAAAGTCAACTCAAGTGTAGAAAACCTACAAAAAATTATAAGTTCTGACAAATTGTCATTTAATTTTTATAAATTATGACAACATATTCTAATTTTTGATTTGGCACATAAGTTGATTCTTTTGTGAAAAAAAAACAAATATTATGGATAGATTTATGAAAAAATTCTTTAGCGACTTCGATTCATTTTTTAATAATGACTTCGATTCAATGTTCAACCAACCTCTAAGAATTGTTGGTGAGACCAAAACAGAAAAAGGTCAAGATTCATCCGGTACTTGGACTAAAAAAACTTTCACTTCAAATGATGGATCTTATAGAGTTACTACATTCTATAAAACATCAGACTATACTGGTGTGAATAAAACTGACTTATCTACTAAAATTGGTGATATGAAGGCTGAGTTAGAATCTTGTGTTGAAAAACAAGAGTTTGAAAAAGCAGCTGAACTCAGAGATAAGATTAAAGAAATTGAGTCTAATAAAGAGAAGATTGAGAATCTTAAAAAAGAATTAGAGATTGCTGTGAAAGAACAAAATTTTGAAAAGGCAATTGAACTCAGAGACTCTCTAAAAGAACTTGAGAAATAAATAAAAATTACAAGTCAATTAAGCCCACTTTTCAGTGGGCTTTTTTTATATATAATAGTAAACCAAAATTAATGTAATGGAAAAATTCTCAAAGCTAAAACCAAAAGATGAATTCGCAGAAACTAAAGATCAAGTTTTGTATAAAGATAATAACTTTCAAGTTGTAAAATTTGAAGACTGGTCAATCATAAAGGATAGAGATTCAGTATGTTGTATTCCTTACTTAATTGAGACAAATCAAATAGTTTTGAGATATGAATATATTCCTACATTCAAATATGTAGATGGTCAAGAATATCACGTTACACTTGTATGTGGCGGAATTGAAGCTGGTGAAACACCACAAAAAGCACTTTTAAGAGAATTAGAAGAAGAGGCAGGCATTGTATTAAGAGAAGATTATACATTAGAAGATATGAGACCATTATTTATGAGTAAGGCATCTTCAAGTAAATTTCATCCTTTTATATTACCTCTAAATGAAAGAGACTATCATGAAGTTATAGCCAAAGGTGATGGTTCTAAAGAAGAACAATTAAGTAAGGCAGTTAAAGTAGATATTAAATATCTAAACTCACTTAATCCATCAGACTTGATAACAGATTATATGTTATTAAAATTAAAGGAATATCTAAATCTATAATTAGATTATTCTTAATTTTTTAATTTAATTTTTAATATATAAACTACTATGAGACACCTGCTTTTATATAATGAATTCAACACTTTCAAAGAAGATTATTTCTTAGTTATTGACAATTCTAAGCCACCTAAACACAAGTATTTAGAGAATGTTCTAAAATACTTTGAGAATAGAAACTTGAATTATAAAGTAGTTGAAACTGTTGGTGAGTTATTAGATACTATTAATAACTACAACATCATAGGGGCTGTTTCTACTGGTTCAGATTTTAGAGTTAATGATATAGAAACAAATGAATTAAACTTTAAAGCTTTAGAATTACTTAAGTGTCCAATCTATGGAATTTGTTATGGATTTCAATCAATGGCTAAGTATTATGGTTCAGAAGTAGGATCTGAAGAAGAAGTCTGTGGAACTATTTTAGTTGATAGTTTTGACAATATCGAACCACTATTACAAGGTGTTGATTTAGACACAACAAAAGTTTCTGTATGTTTTCATGATTTTCCATTAGATGTACCAAGTGGATTCAAAGTTATATCTGAAATTAGTGGCAAAATTGCTGGAATATCAAATGGCAGAAATAGATTTGGAACTCTTTATCATCCTGAAAACATTATAGGAACTTATACTATAATGGATAATTTTGTAGACATCTGTAATAATTACTAATTAGTATTATTTACTCAAGTATCTGTTAAGATAAGCTTTAATATCTTCATTCATCTTAGCTTTATCTACACTACCATAGTCTGATATTCTTGGTCTTAATTCTCGGTTAATACCTTGCTCACCAACCCAGTCTCTAAATAAGTCATCAATGTCTTTTCCGTAAAGATATTCAGAGTCAACATCTGTGATCCAATCATTTGAGTATGGAAATTGATAGTAGGTAACATTGTCTTTATATTCTCTTCTGGTTTGATTTCCTTCGGCATCTTTTGATGTGTAGTATTTAGTTACCTCTTTTACTACTTTTTCATATTGACCTAATTCATTCTCTACTATATCATCAAACTCATCAACTATTTCTTGATAATTGTCATCACAATGAGCTGACATTTCCCAGTTGGCAACAGTATCTCTAACCTCTGTTAAAACTTCTGAGTCATTACCTAATTGTTTGATTGTACCGTAAAATCTTTCCTTCAATAAATATTCAATAAGTTCATCTTCCGACATATGCTTTACTGTTTCATAAACGTCATTATCACACTCATCTCCGATAAAACTAATAGTTTGTTCAAGGCCTCCTAATTCTTTGATAATTGCCTTCACTAAAAGTTTCTCATTTTCTTTATCTAAATCATATTGAAATAGTGAGTTTATTTCTGGGAAGTAAGATGATATATCATAATAATCCCACATATGTTCTTGGCCTTTTACTAAGGAATCTTTGTAATCAGATCTTGTATATAAAATTTTATCTGCTAAATCTTCTAAATCTATTTCGGCCCATATCTGACCATTTTTTTCAACATCTGCTTTCCATCCATAATAATCTACTAATTGTTTAGTTGTTATTTTTATGGTTTCTTTTTGCTTTGCAAAAATTGCAATATAGTCTTCTGTTTCTAGTAGTTCTGGTTCTGATGAGTTCCAATCATCTGTGTAGAATAAACCACCCTCAATTACTATTCCATCAGAATTTCCAAGGTTTCCCTCCCTGTCATGAACTGATATCTCAGCATTAGCTTCTTCTGATATTATACTACAAGCAAATTGAAATGTGGAAGTTACATCATCATCTTTTATTTTTCTACCTTTTTCTATTTGAATCCAGTAAGATGGTCTTACACTATCTCCTGCCATTGCTTTCTCAGTGAAAACATCTTTTTCGGTTTGTACTTGTTCACCATTTTTATAATTATATTGTTTATATTTTTCTAAGAATCCAAAGCTAACAGTTACTAAATATCCAGCATCTGTAATTTCTAATAAATACTCACGGATTTCATCTTCTGATAATTTCCATAGTTTACCTTCCTCAATATCTTCTTTGAGAGATTCTTTTATGAACTGAATATACCTTTTAAGTTTCATTATTTAATATATATTAAAATTTCAAAAACCTAAATGAAATACTTAAAACTATACGAACAATTTAGACTATTTGAAGCAGATGAATTAAATAAGTATATTATACCTTATCCATCTGATCAGAAACTTGATAAAGATAAAAGTGTAATTTTAGTACCAGGTGGTGACAAAGGTAATCCGGAAAATGATTATAGTAAAATTGCCCCATCTTTAATAGATTCTTATAATGTTTATTCATTTTCTTGGCCAGAGAATATTAATATAAAAGAGTTTGCTGATAAGGTTGTTAATAATATTGATGAGGTTGTTAAAACTCCATTTTGTTTAATTGGCTTTTCTTTTGGAGTTCCTATCTGTTGGAGAATGGCTCAAAAATTAGAAGGCAGTAAAAACTATAAGAATCTAATCATAAGTATAGATGGTACTATGCTAGTTAGTGACCAATCAAAACATATGTATAATTCTCTAAGTGGAAATCCACCAAGAAAATTATCAGCTAAGAGATTAGACTTTTACAAATCAGAGTTAGGAGAAGGTAAGGTAAAAGAAAGTGATGATGTAATTAAACAATTTTATTATGAATTTAATCCTAAGATAACTTTAGATAGTTTTGATAAGTTGAGACAAGATTCATCATCGGCTAAAGTTGGTGAAGATATTATTTGGTCAAATGATAGTGAGAAAGAATATCAAACTTGGAAATCTGGTAAAACAATATTTGAATTTATTAATGATAAAAAAACTCCTACTCTTGATGATATTAATAAATTAGATTTGAAAGATAAAAAAGAAGATAAAGTTTGGATAGTATGTGATAAAGAAACTGATGGTAAAACTCCTTTATATGTAAGAGCTATAAAATCTTCTATAGAATTCTTTGATAAGCAAGAAAAAACTAAAACTGGTTTTGTTTTAGATAAAGGCGAAAAGTTAAATAGTACAAAAGTGGTGGGTATTATAGCACTAGATACTAAGGTTGGTACACAAGAAGTAAAAAATGACAATGAGGTTATACTTACAAAAAAAGATGGATCAAAAGAAACAATTAATGTTGATTGGTCATCTAAGTCTCAGAATTTAATTGGTGTTCCGGGGTGTGACCACAACACAATATGTGATGGTAAAACATCTGATGTTGTTAATATAATTAAAGATAACTTTTAATAAAAAAAGAGAGACTTAGGTCTCTCTTTTCATTTATAGCTGTTCGTTTATTTAATTTAGATTTTAGATAATAATTCTGATTTCTTTTCTGAGAATTCTTCATCTGTTAAAATTCCTGATGAATGTAAATCGCCTAACTTTTTGATAAGCTCAATCACTTCATCTGAAGAAAGTAACTGACTTTGTTTAGTTTTCATTTGCTTTACCTCTGCTGGTTTTCTACTTTCTGGTAAAATCTGGATAATAGTGGAAGCGATATAATGTTTCTCAAAATCCATATCTACTTCAGTGAATTTTTGTTTTGACTTTTCACCTTTTTCAACTCTACCTGTTTCAACTGAATTGATAGGTGTGTAATTATTTGAAAGAGATCCACCAATGTTTAAATTAGATAAATCAACATTAGATGTATAACTACAATTAACAGCATTATTACTTGAATAATAAGCATTTGTAGTTGTAGTTGATCCGATTAATCCAGATCCATTTGTAGTTATAGTGCCTCCATAATACGGTGAGGTTGTACCATACCAAATAGTTGGTCTGTGATAAGGATAAACTGGATAAGTTGGATAGTAAGCTGGATACCACTTTTCAACAATTATTCTATCAAACCTGGATTTCCAGTTATCTAAGGTGATAACATCTTCTTTATAGAAGACAACTTCTAAAAGACCATTGTTCTGAGTAGCTTCTATTGCTTCTACAGAGTTTTCAATTTCGTAAGTTGAAAATTTGAATTTTTTTCTATCATCAATAAAGCAGTCTAAGTAAACACGTTGACCTGGT
>JACCEA010239805.1_pt1 | contig 13585 bp, 9 predicted proteins | sample 7449851 | NCBI WGS metagenome assembly JACCEA01 (sample SAMN15323453, study PRJNA562643) | freshwater metagenome | isolation source: river surface water | place: USA:Blue River Watershed | collected 2017-08-18 | reverse complement strand
TTCACCCTTTTCGAATTCTTTACTTATATTTACGTGAATTATTTGCATCAAGGTATCGTATGAATAATAAAATTGTTACGTTTTTGCTGGTTGCTGCTATCAGTACTATGACCTTTATTTCCTGCAAGAAGCGCCAGACGGAAAGTGGTGACGCTACACGCAATTATTTTCCGCTGAAATTCGGCAAGTACGTTACCTATGCGGTAGATTCTATTTACTACAACGAAGACTCGTGTTCGCAATACCGGGTAAAGTCACAGATGAAGTATGTAGTGACTGACACCTTCACCGACCGCAAGAACTTTACTTACAAGCTTTCTTACATTCTGGACGTGTTCTCTCGTCCTTACGAGGGTGCAGTGTGGAAGCCTATCGGTGTCATCATATTAAACCCGACCGCTACCGGCCTCAACTGGACTGAAGCGAATATCAAGTATACTAAACTCGTTTTCCCTATTGAAGAGGGTAAGTCGTGGAAGGGCAATGCATTCGCGCCTGTAAGCGATACACAGTTCAGCTTTTTGAAAGACTGGAACTATAACTATCGCAACGTCAACAAATCGTACAATACCGGTTTTGTGAATTTTGACAACACTGTTACAGTGCTTGAAAATGATGAATCTATAAACTACCCTGCAGTAGATTCGCAGGTATCGGCTTTGCGTACTTACTCGAAAGCTGTATATGCTTACAATGTCGGACTTGTGTACAAAGAGATCACCCATTGGACGTACAAAGCATATAAGCCTAAGTGCGTAAATGGTTACTCTGTAGTGATGCAGGCTATAGACCACAACTAAGAATATGTGCCGTAGTGCCGTTGTTTCTCTTTTGCTTGCACTGATAATGTGCAACGAATCCTTTGCCGTGCAGTATGCCTATGTGGTGCGCTTTGCCGACAAGACGGGCACCCCTTACAGTATCACAAGTCCGGGTAGTTTTCTCTCACCACGTGCTATTTCAAGAAGGACCAGTCAGGGTATTGCCGTTGATGTTACTGATCTGCCGGTGAACCCGGCATACGTGGATAGTGTTCGTATGCTGACAGGTGGAAAAATGCATGGTACTTCGCGCTGGTTGAATCTGTGTATTGTGCTCCTTTCAGATTCTGTTGACATACACGTACTGGATGGAAAGCCGTTTGTTGCAGGCACCCGTTTCGTGGGATATTATGCTGATAGTTTACACCGGCCGGTGAGGCAGGAAGCGAATGTAGCCCAGAAAAGCACCGGAAGCAGCGTATATTACGGGAACACCTGGCAACAAACTGCTTTGGTGCACGGCGACCTATTGCATGACGCGGGGTATACCGGTAATGGCAAACTGATAGCTGTGATTGACGAAGGGTTCACAGATGTAGAATCGCATCCGGGCTTTGCAAGTATGCTGAGTGGCGGAAGGTTGGTAGATAAATACAACTTTACGTTGCATACTGATTTCATTTACGGTTATGGTTGGCACGGTACACGATCATTGTCTACGATGGCGGGTTATGTGCCTAATACTTACGTGGGTACCGCACCTATGGCCTCATATGCGTTGTATATTAGTGAGGACGGGAATTCAGAGCAGATCATAGAACTGTATAATATGCTGATGGCCACCGAGCGTGCCGACAGTGTAGGGGCCGATGTTGTGACGAGCTCGCTGGGGTATAACACTTTCGATAATCCCTCTGACAATTTTGTTTTCGCGACAGACTTTGACGGTAAGACAACCGTTGCTGCGCAGGCAGCCAATATGGCCACACAAAAGGGGATGTTGTTTGTGGCGAGCGCCGGTAATGAGGGCGGAGGTGCGTGGAATATGGTACTGACACCCGGGGATGCAGACAGTGCGTTAACAATCGGATCGGTAGATTATACCGGTACTATGGCACCCAACAGCGGCTATGGACCAAATGCTGCAGGTAGGGTGAAACCTGACGTGTGCGGAATGGGACAGGCAGCGGCCGTTTTTATCGGGTCGGGTTATGGCGGTACGAGTGGCACCTCGTTCTCAACGCCTCAGATAGCAGGGTGGGCGGCTTGTCTTTGGCAGTCGTTGCCTACGGCAAGGCCACACGACATCAGGGATGTAATAATCAAGTGCGCAGATTCTTACGCAGCGCCGGGAACACAAAGGGGGTATGGAATACCTGATGTGAATTGTGCCCACAGACGACTGCTCAGTATCACAGATACGTTGCAGCCTTTTGTGCCACCGATGTGGCTGGACGTGGTCAGCAATCCGATCACCGATATTTTAACGGTCATTATAGCAGCTGATACTGAGCAGAATATTGATTTTTCGATCTATGATCTTGCGGGTAGAAAAGTACTGTCGTCGAATGGGTTTTTCGGTCGTGGCTACAATAGTCCCTTCGCAATTGACGTGACCACGTTAGCGACAGGTGCCTATGTGTTGAAAGCTGTGTCGCCTACAAAACAACAGGTTGTGAAAGTTGTGAAGATGTAGGCGTGTCTGTTTACATTTGTTCTATGTTCAGTTATTGGGAGAAAGCGAGTTTTTACCGGTACGACCATGTGGTTGTGGGAGCAGGAATTGTTGGTCTGAGTCATGCGCTGGAATTGTGTGATCGGTTTCCGGGTGCGCGCATAATGGTGTTGGAGCGTGGATTGCTTCCTACAGGTGCCAGCACACGCAATGCCGGATTTGCCTGCATGGGAAGTGCGTCAGAACTGTTGGATGACCTGCAAACAAATAGTGAGGCGGAGGTGGTGGCGTTATTTGCTGCCCGTAAACGAGGATTGGAGAAACTGCGCGGCAGAACAGGTGATGTCCGGATAGGGTACAAGGCCGATGGTGGTTATGAATTGATCAGTGAACGAGAGGCAGATGTGTGCGGGAAGTTGGATATGCTCAATAATATGCTGCGTGATGTAACGGGTGCGCCTGCATTTAAATTGGCAAATGAGAAAATAGATGAATTTGGTTTTGCAGGAGGGTATGATAAGGCACTTGTAGAGAATACTTGTGAGGCAGGACTTCATACAGGGATGTTGGTTCGTACGCTGATGGACCTTGCCACTGAGTGCGGCATAGAGGTGAAGACAGGTGCAGATGTAGTGTCGTTTGAGGAAGATGCAAAAGAGGTAAATGTCGCGGTGCGCGATCCGTTTGGAGGTGGCGAGATCCTATTTTCTTGCGGGACGCTCAGTTTGTGTACCAATGCCTTTACAAAACAACTGTTGCCTGATGTGGACGTGATACCTGGTCGTGGACAAGTGGTGGTGACAGAACCAATACCGGGGTTACGGTTCAAGGGAATATTTCATTTTGATAAGGGATATTATTACTTCAGAGAGATAGACGGACGTGTGTTGTTCGGTGGTGGGCGCAACCTTGATTTCGAGGGTGAGCGAACAACTGAGATGGGGCTGAACGAACGGATCCAGGCAGATCTTGATGACAAGCTTGCAAACATTATTTTGCCCGGACAGTCTTACGCTGTTGCTATGCGGTGGTCCGGGATCATGGCGTTCGGTGAAACAAAGAAACCAATCGTGCGGCCGTTCGGGCAGCGCGTATTTGGTGCCTTCAGAATGGGCGGCATGGGCGTGGCATTAGGCAGCACTTCTGCGGCCGAACTTGCCGACCTAATTGAACAACGATAGCTGGTTGAAGAATACTATTTATGTAGGTCCTCCCAGTTTTCGAACAGGAGGTCGAGGTAATGGTTCTCTTCCTTGGTTATGACGTTATCTGCTTTGGCAAGTTGCAACGCGAAGCTGATGAGTTTCTTTCGTTCTTCTGGAGTGGCGTCATCATAGAAGTCGTCCATTGCTTTTCTGAAGTGGTTCTCCCACTGGTCCGGGTGCAAATTGGAAATGACGTCCATTTGTCTGTCGAGGTTGACGTTAAAAGGGAATTCTTCCGCCAGATAGTTCCTGATCACAACGTCTTCATGTCCGGACACACGGTAGTCGACTGCTGAAAGAATCATCAGCAGGTGATATCCGGCTATCGTTTTGTTCATACGGTTGTTGGGCATACAAGCAAAAATGGATGAGTGTTAACTATGGGATGCCAATAACAGATCGAGGTCGGTGTATTTGAAACCGAATTTGCGTGCAATGGGTGCGTTGGTGATACAGCCCTTGTACGTGTACACACCACGACGGATGCCGGTTTTAGACATGATGATGCCCTCAACGCCACCCTGGTCTGCGCTCTGCTGCATGATGGGCATGAGTACATTGCTGATGGCCCGTGATGCTGTGCGGGACACGCCTGAAGCTATGTTCGGGACACAATAGTGGATGACATCATATTTTTTGAAAACGGGCTTTTCGTGAGAGGTAAGTCTTGAAGTCTCGAAACAACCGCCCCTGTCCATACTCACGTCAATCACCACCGATCCGGCTTTCATATTGCTCACCATTTGCTCCGTTACGACAACAGGTGTTATCCCGTTCACCGGCTTGAGCGCTCCAATGGCTACATCGGCATTACGTAGCTCTTCGGCAAGGGTAACAGGTTCAATGACGGACGTGTAACACCTTGTACCGATATTGTTCTGCAGGCGCATGAGCCTGTAGATGGAGTTGTCGAATATTTTTACTGACGCGCCGAGCCCTAACGCTGCACGTGCTGCTGATTCGCCAACCACTCCGGCGCCGATAATGAGCACGGTAGCAGGAGGTACACCTGTGATGCCTCCCAGAAGTATACCCTTTCCATTGTCGGTATTACTGAGGTAGCGTGCAGCGGTAAGTACCGCATAGTTTCCTGCTATCTCGCTCATGGAGCGGACAATTGGGTAAGTACCGGCATCGTCTTTTATGGAATCGAACGCGATGGCAATGATCTTTTTGGCAATGAGTTGCTCGAGTATCTCAGACTTCATCAGCGGCAGGTGAATGGGCGAGATGACAACCTGGTTTGGTTGCAGCAATGCCGCCTCCTGCTCGGAAATAGGTGCTGATTTTATGATGGTTGTTGCCTTATATAATTCCGCTTTGTCATAAACAATGCGAGCCCCTGCCTCGCTGTAGTCTGTATCGAAGTAGAACGAACCGTCACCGGCACCATGCTCCACTGCAACGTCATTGCCATCGTTTACAAGTACTGAAACAGCTTCGGGTGTGAGCGGTACCCTGTTCTCCTGGAATGCGGTTTCTTTAGGGATACCTATAAATAGTTGCTTTTTGCGTGGCGCTACCTGTAAAGTCTCCTCCATTGGTACGTAGGAGAACGACGGCGATATGTATGGTTTCTTGCTCATGCCCGGGAACGGGTTAGTAAAACAACCTCAATATACGTATTTTCTGCGTATTAAAGAAAACGTGAGCCACGCAAACGGGAATAGGTAAATAATATCACAGTGGCATGACAGGAAGGTGTTGTTTTGTAGCTTTAAATTCTATTTTTGCAATGATAGTTGCACCCCGATGCGGTTCATCAATCGCCCTGTAGTACCAAGGTGTCAGCCCGTTGCAGCAAATGATTGCGACCGATACCACTTTTATATGGAAATATGCTGAGACAGTCGAATCAACAGAAGCTATTACAAAAACTCTCGCCACAACAGATTCAGTTAATGAAGCTGTTGCAGATACCTACTGCTAATCTCGAAGAGCGAATTAAAGAAGAGCTGGAGGAAAATCCGGCTTTGGAATCGGAGCTGGACAAAACGGGACTGACGGAAGATAGTTATGAGCTTGATGATAATAAGTCGGCCGGGGATGAGGATGGAGAAGTAGGTGAAGAGGTTGAGTTGAGTGACGACGGCGCGGAGAAAGTGGATCTGGATGATTTTTTGAAGAGAGAGGATGATGAGAGCGGCGGGTACGATTATAGTGATGACTATTACGGGTCGGGTGGTGAGGAAAAGCAAGTGGTCCCGGCCAGTGTAGAGACCAGTTTTCACGATTATCTGCTGGATCAGCTGGGGATGCTGGAGCTGGACGAAAGGCGTCACAGGATAGCAGAACAGATAATTGGTAGCCTGGATGAAGACGGTTATCTGAGGCGGGAAGCGGGCTCAATAGCAGACGATCTGGCATTTGGTCAGAATGTGGAAACTACCGTAGAAGAGATCAATGAACTGATAGCCGAGATACAACAATTCGACCCGCCGGGCATCTGTGTGTGGACATTGCAGGAGTGTTTGCTGTTGCAGTTGAAGCGTATGCCGGAGTCGAAACCTGTGAATGATGCTATCAAGGTGCTGGATAAGTACTTTGTTGAGTTTACTAAGAAACACTACGATAAGATACAGAAGCACCTTGATCTGAATGATGAAGATTTCAAGAAGGTAATCGGCATTATCATCAAGCTGAACCCCAAACCGGGTGCGTCCTTTGCAGTTACCAACAAGGCGGAAAGTTATATCATTCCCGATTTCTTCATATACAATAATAACGGGGTCCTCGAATTGACCCTGAATTCGAAGAATGCTCCGGAATTGCGTATCTCTGAGGGTTATAAGGAAATGATGCGTGCCTACGACCGCAGTGAGAAGAAGAATAAGGCGCAGAAGGAGACGGTGATGTTCATTAAACAGAAGCTGGATTCCGCTAAGTGGTTTATCGATGCCATCAAGCAACGACAGCATACTTTGTTGCATACCATGCAGGCCATCATGGAGTTTCAGAAAGAGTTTTTCCTTACCGGAGATGAAACTGCTTTGAAGCCGATGATCCTGAAGGATATCGCATCGATGACGAGTCTCGACATATCGACTGTTTCGAGGGTTGCCAACAGTAAGTATGTGGAGACGGAGTATGGAACCTATAAGCTGAAGTTCTTCTTCTCTGAAGCATTACATACAGAAAGTGGGGAGGAGGTTTCAACCCGGGAAGTGAAGACCATTTTGCAGGAGATGATAAGCGCCGAGAATAAGCGTAAACCGTTGTCCGACGAGCATCTTACGGAGATGCTGATGGAAAAGGGTTATAACATTGCCCGCCGGACTGTAGCAAAATACAGGGAGCAACTTAATGTGCCTGTGGCTCGCCTGAGAAAAGAGCTCTGATAAGAATATTCCTATGAACATTGATGAAATAAGGGAATACTGTTTGGCGAAGGCTGATGTGGAGGAGTGTTTTCCCTTTGATGAAGAAACTTTGGTGTTTAAGGTGATGGGTAAGATGTTTTTGTTGGCTGGTCTGAATGATTCACCGGTTCAGATAAACGTGAAGTGTGATCCCGACCGTGCTATTGAATTGAGGGACGAATATGCACAGGTGCTTCCGGGGTATCACATGAATAAGAAGCACTGGAATACTATTGTTATTGATGGACTGTTGGGGGCACGGTTTCTGAAACAGCAGATAGATCATTCTTATGATCTGGTGCGTTCGTCTTTGCCGAAGAAGTACAGGTAATGACGGACATCATGACCCCAATAGGTTAAGTCATATTAATTTTGAAGCATGAAGTACATTGTTTGTTTTGCATTGCTGGTATTTTGCGCGGGCAGTAACGTGATGGGTCAGGCGCTCATTCCATTTAAATATACGTCAGAGGAAGAAAACCGTCTTATTAAGGAGAATGATACGATGCGTTATTATATTGCAACGGGAGACACGGTGAATGTAGTTGCGCTGAATGAGGATGCTATGTATTACAAGCTAGTGAACAGGAAGGATAAGAAGAAGGTAGTTGCGGAAGGAGGGCTGGTTGCAGATGGAGAAGGGTATCTGCAGCACGGCAGGTGGGTGCAGTACCACAGCAACGGAAAGACAGCCATTTCCGGTAGTTACATAAAGGGCAACCCTGCAGGGATATGGGAGGAGTATTATCCTGACGGCCGACTGAAGGTGTTGGGTCATTACGCAATCATATCTGACAAAGATGGTGTTACTACCTGTCGATCGGGCGAGTATCTGGAATATTACAGTAACGGCCAGATAAAGGTGAGCGGGTATTATGCAGCCGACCGAACGGTATCGAAGGATTCTACGAAGGTTGAAGATCCGGTTTCAGGCAAAATGGTAACAAGAACGATTTCGAAGTCGTACTATAGCCCGAAGAAAGCAGGTTTCTGGGATCACTACAACGAAGCCGGAGAAGTTGAGAAGCATGAAGAATTCTGATGTGCCGATCGTTTGGTAGGCCGTATATTTGTTGGCTATGCGGCTCCGGAATTATCTTTTATTTATTGGTTTGTGTGCGTCGATGACCGCGAGCGCTCATTACACGCCCGGTATCTATATGGAGGAGGTGAAGCCGTTTACCGGAGGGCCATTGGCAGGGCTGAATCTTACTCAGGTTGACGGTGATATGTATTTTGGTTACAGCAAGCCGGGACTTACGATAGGGGGATTTGTTCGGGCTCATTTTACTGAAAGGATAAGCGGAAGCATGGAACTGCTTTTCTCACAGAAAGGGAGCAAGGGAATTGCCGAGGTAGATGATCCGTTTCTGGGCAAGTATACTGCCAGGTGTAACATCGGATTGAATTATGTGGAGGTGCCGGTGACGGTGCGCTATGAAGTGGCAGGCATTGGAGGAGAATTGGGTATATCTTACTCCAGGCTGATAGGCGCCAAGGAGTGGATACTTTCGCAGCCGCCGGTAGCAATTGATGCTGAGAGCAATAGGTTTGAAGAGAACGGGTTGGACTACATTCTGGGAATCAGTAAACGCATGAACAAGCGCGTACAATTGAATGCCCGGTTTCAGTACTCGGCAATAGCCATTCGTCCTTTCAGCAGGGTACCCGCAGGCTATGCATGGGGCGAGAAGGGTCAGTTCAACAACCTGTTTTCGATAAGAGTTGTCTATGAACTTTGATCCGCTCAGTTTTTGCGGCGTGTGGCCATTTGTGCCAGCTGTTCGCGCTCGATGGATGTGAGATCTTTAGGTACTTCAATTACCATTTTTACATAGTGGTCGCCTCTGCGCTCAGGGTGATTGTAGTCGGGCATTCCCATCCCTTTCAGACGAAACGTTTTGTTGCTGTCGGTACCGGCGGGGATGTTTATGCTCAGAGTCTTGTCAATTGTTGTAACGGGTTCCTTTCCACCCAAAATGGCCGTGAAGACACTTAGCGGAGCTTCAGAGTATATGTCGTTTCCCTTTCTTTCATAACGTGGGTGAGCGGCAATGTTGACCGTGATGTACAGGTCGCCGGCAGGTCCGCCATTTCGTCCGGCTGCACCTTTTTCGCGCATTTTCAGTACTTGACCGTTTGTTATACCCGGTTTCAGCTTCAGGTTCAGCTTGTGGTCGCCCAGGTTCACCTGTCTTGTTGTGCCGTGGAAAGCCTCTTCCAGAGTGATGGTTGTTTCAGCTTGTTGGTCCTGACCTTTAGAAGAAACATTGGACCTGCGTTGATCTCCGAATCCGAAGATAGACTCAAAGAAATCAGAGAAGATTCCTTCGTCATTTGCCTGTCTTCGGTTGGAACGATTATTGCCCTGATATGTTTGCCCATACCCTCCCGGTTGGGCATACTGCTGCCAGTTGCTGCCTAGGTTGTCATATTTTTTCCGTTTATCAGTGTCGCTCAGTACATCGTACGCTTCGTTTATTTCCTTGAACTTTTCTTCCGCTTTCTTGTCGCCGGGGTTCTTGTCAGGGTGGTATTTTACTGCCAGTTTCCGGTATGCCTTCTTTATCTCATCGGCCGATGTTGATTTTTCTACTCCCAATATCTTATAATAATCTCTATATTCCATTTTTCTACACCTGCGTTACTATACATGCTCCACAAATCTCATACCAACGCGCCAGACATGACAAAAAATCAATAGTCAGGATTGATAAATCTATCTTATGTGGAAATTGTCTAAAATGATTGCGTGTTTGTGACATGAAACCTAACAAATCGATCTACGATTGCGCCATTTAGGATAGGGATACATTTTATTTGCATAACAATATTATAAAAAAAATATTTTTAGAATTTGTGTCAGATTGTCAATGTACTTATTTTTACTTGTAACTATCTGATAGAAAACTAAAATGGGATTGCATCCCACGGAGTTTTCTTTTGGGTATTGTGTTAAATCAGAAATATGAAGAGATTTTTTTTACGCACCATCCTGGTCCTATTAACGGGGTGCATCGGTACGAATGCGTTCGCGCAGACGAACCTTTACAACTATTCCGTTCTATCCGGTACGTTTTCAGACATTTCCAGTACAGGTACTGTGGTGGGTGGTTCTGTGCCACTCGGAGCCACTGTGCTTGACCGGACCACTACAAGTATTCCCATCGGGTTCACTTTCAACTTTTGCGGAACGAACTACACCCAGTTGTCGGCTAGTAACCACTGCTGGTTGTCTCTTGCAAACAGTGCGTCAACGATATACGTGAATGCTCCGGGTAATGTTCCCAGTGCCGGCTTTCTTTATTTTTTCTGGGATGATATGGCTGGAAGCGGCGCTGATGCTTACTATCAAACAACAGGGACAGCCCCGAACAGGGTATTTACCATTCAGTACACAGACTGGAGGGGTAATCCGTCCCCATGGACAGCAGGCACCGGAACCAGCGATATGCAGGTTAAATTGTACGAGACCTCAAACGTGATCGAGTATTGGTATGGTCCGGGATCTCTTACAGGTCTCACATCATCGGTGGGTATTGCCAATAGTACTACCGACTACAAGTCAGCCAATTCGGGTTATGCGACGGCGACTTACGGCGGCTTTTATACTGCGCATTCAACTCCTCCATCTTCAGGTACTATTCTGCGTTGGTCTACATGTTCTGTTACTGCCACTCCGGCAACGAGCGGAGCCGTGTGCCCGGGCGGTACCGTAACACTTACTGCGACAACATCCGGTACAAGTTACTCGTGGGCAGGGCCTGCAGGGTATACATCAACCAACCTAACAAACGTATTGACCGGGGTTACCACAACCGGTGTTTATACTTTCTCGGCTACCAATGGGACATGTACGACGACAGCGACTACAACGGTTTCAGTTAACCCGGTGCCACCTGCCCCAACACTTACGCCATCAGTAACCACGATGTGTAATGGTGCTGTTCAGTCGCTTACCTCATCAGCAGCTGCAGTATGGTCGCCCACAACAGATCTTTATACCGATGCTGCATATACTACACCTTACACCGGTGGTGTAGCATCTACTGTTTATGTGCACCCGACTACTGTTACGGCCGTTACCGTGCGTACATATACGGCAACTGTAACAAATGGCTTTGGCTGTACCAATAGTTCCGTTGCCACAGTCACCATAAACCCGGCGACAGCTGCAATAACGGGCACGTTGTCGGTGTGTGCGGGTTACTCTACGACACTTTCGAGTACATCAACCGGAGGCACCTGGAGCAGTACGTCTACGGGTATAGCCACAGTTGGCTCTTCGTCAGGAATTGTGACGGGAGTATCTCCGGGCACGTCAACGATCATTTATACGGTGGCCGGCTGTAGTTCTGTTGCAGTGGTGACGGTAACGCCAACGCCCGCAGCAATAACGGGTGTAAACATCGCATGTTTGGGTGCAACCACAACACTTTCTACCACTCCTGCCGGCGGCACGTGGAGCAGTAGTAATCCTGCCGTCGGTACGGTCAATGCGTCAACCGGTGTAGTAGGAGGAATATCATTAGGTACATGTACCATTACTTACGATCTGGGTAGCGGATGTGTCGTGACCAGAACTGTAAGTGTTAATCCATACCCCGGTGCAATTGCAGGATCCGGTAGTGTTTGCCTTGGCGCCAGCACCACAATGACCAGCTCGCCTGGCGGAGGTATTTGGACCGCCACTGCAACCCCTGCTGGTGCTGCAACAGTTGGTGCTACAACTGGTGTTGTTAATGGTATTGCGCTGGGTACTGCTACAATAAGGTATCAGGTTGCCGGTTGTGCTGTTACGAGGATTGTTACCGTTGTGGCCACGGCCACTCCACCGTTCGGCCCTCCGGTATGTGTGGGTAGTGTCGGTTGTTTCACGACAACTGCAACAGGCGGTACGTGGAGCAGCAGTAACCCTACTGTGGGTACCATTGGCTCTACGACAGGCTGTCTTTACGGTGTTTCTGCGGGAACCACGATAGTTACGTATTCATTGAGTGCAGGTTGTACGAGCACGGTAGTCGCTACGGTAACAGCGGCACCGGCACCAATAGGAGGTGCTACGTCAGTATGTGAAGGTCTTACAACAACGCTTACGCACCCTACAGCGGGCGGTACCTGGACGAGCAGCGACCCTACGATAGCGAGCATCGGTATCGGTACGGGTGTTGTTACAGGCGTATCTGCCACACCTGCACCGGGCACAGCAACAATAACCTATACATTGCCATCGGGCTGTTTCACGACCATGACATTTACGGTACTGCCTACTCCGGGGACTATCACGGGAACATTGGCACTGTGCCAGTCACAAACGGCTACACTGAGCAGTTCCACAGTTGGTGGTACCTGGTCGAGCGGCACCACGTCAGTGGCTACGATAGATGCTGCTACAGGTCTGTGGACCGCGATCGGCACAGGCACATCAACAATAACCTATACATCGGCAGCGGGCTGTACCACTACGGCAGTTGTGACGGTGAACGGCATACCATCGGCAATAACGGGTCCGGGTGCTGTATGCGCGGGTCAGACGATCACGCTGAGCAGTGCGACCCCGATGGGCGCATGGAGCAGTTCTACCCCTGCAGTGGGCACAGTATCCGGTACAGGTGACGTAACAGGTATCACTGCCGGTACAACAGATATTACGTATGCACTAGCCTCAGGCTGTTATGTAACGACAACAGTTACCGTTAATGCCGGACCTAACCCGATCACGGGTACCCCGCTGGGCATCTGTGTAGGCGCGTCAACCTTCCTGTCTTGCACCACACCTGGCGGTACGTGGACAAGCGCATCCCCTACGGTAGCCTCTATCCTGAGCCCCGGCCTGATAGGTGGTGTGTCAGTGGGTACAGCAACGATCAGCTACACGATAGGCGCCACGGGTTGCGCGTCTACAGTAGTGGTTACGGTAAATACATTACCGGGCGCGATAGGCGGCACACTGAACGTGTGCGCGGGTCAGACAAGCACGCTAACGAACTCGAGTGCGGGCGGCAGCTGGTCGAGCGCGATACCACTGGTAGGAACTATAGATGCTACCACGGGCGTGTTCGGCGGTGTAGCAGCAGGCACAACGACAATAACGTATTCATTAGGTACGGGCTGTACAGTGACGGCGATCGCTACGGTGAACGCTACACCAACGATCACAGGCGGCAGCACGAACATCTGCGCGGGTACTACCACAACGTTCACAGGCTCACCAACGGGTGGTACGTGGATCAGCGGTACAACAACAGTAGCGACAATAGGTGTTGGTACAGGTCTTGCAACAGGTGTTGCACCGGGCGGCACCACAACGATCACCTATACATTATCAAGCGGATGCCGCAACACGACAGTATTGACAGTTACTCCGCTTCCATCAGTGATCACGGGTACGACCAGCATCTGCGCCGGTCAGACTACAACACTGAGCAGTGCTACGACAGGTGGTACATGGAGCAGCAGTAACCCTGCAGTGGGCACCATCTCAACAGGAGGTGTGGTTACCGGCATAACAGCAGGCACCACGACGATCACGTATTCGGTGTCAGGCTGTTCACGCACGACAGTAGTGTTGGTTAACGGCTTGCC
>JACCEA011109348.1_pt1 | contig 13587 bp, 14 predicted proteins | sample 7449851 | NCBI WGS metagenome assembly JACCEA01 (sample SAMN15323453, study PRJNA562643) | freshwater metagenome | isolation source: river surface water | place: USA:Blue River Watershed | collected 2017-08-18 | reverse complement strand
GCGCGCAGTCTCCCGGACGATGGTCCCCCTGACCATGGAAACGAGGAGTCCCGCGATGAGCATCTACGACCAGGACCTGGAGAAGAACCCCGCCAACCACGTGGCGCTGTCGCCGGTGAGCTTCATCGAGCGCAGCGCCGAGGCCTTCGGCGACCTGCCCGCGGTGATCCACGGCGCCCGCCGCTACACCTGGGCCCAGGTGCGCGAGCGATCGGCCCGCCTGGCCGCCGCGCTGAAGTCGCTGGGCATGGGCCGCGGCAGCACCGTGAGCGTGATGCTGCCCAACACCCCCGAGATGGTGGAGGCCCACTACGCCGTGCCGGCCCTGGGCGCGGTGCTCAACACGCTCAACACCCGCCTGGATGCCGCCCTGCTGGCCTGGCAGATGAACCACTGCGAGACGCAGGTCCTCCTCACCGACAGCGAGTTCGCGCCGGTGATCGACAAGGCCCTGGCCCTGCTCAAGGCCAGCCACGGCCGCGAGGTCGTGGTGGTCGACGTGTGCGACAGCGAGTTCGACGGCCCGCACGAGCGCCTGGGCGCGCACGAGTACGAGTCCTGGATCGCCGCCCACGCCCCGCTGGCCAGGCTGGAAGGGCCGCAGGACGAGTGGGACGCCATTGCCGTGAGCTACACCAGCGGCACCACCGGCGACCCCAAGGGCGTGGTCACGCACCACCGCGGCGCCTACCTGAACGCCGTGTGCAACGCCGCCACCTGGACCATGCCGCACTTCCCCACCTACCTGTGGACGCTGCCCATGTTCCACTGCAACGGCTGGTGCTTCCCCTGGACGGTCGCCATGCTGGGCGGCACGCACGTGTGCCTGCGCAAGGTGGACGCGGCGCACATCCTGGCGGCGATGCGCGAGCACCAGGTCGACCACTACTGCGCCGCGCCCATCGTCCACAGCCTGATCTACAGCGCCCCCGCCGAGATGCGCCAGGGCATCACCCAGCAGGTGCGCGGCATGGTGGCCGGCGCCGCGCCGCCGGCCGCGATGATCGAGGGCATGGCGAAGCTCGGCTTCCAGATCACCCACGTGTACGGCCTGACCGAGGTCTACGGCCCGGCCGCCGTCGCCGTGCAGCGCACCGCCTGGGCGGGCGAGAGCCTGTCCGAGCAGACCCGCCTGAACGGCCGGCAGGGCGTGCGCTACCCGCTGCAGGAAGGCATGACGGTGATGGACCCCGAGACGATGCGCGAGCTGCCCGCCGACGGCCAGTCGATGGGCGAGATCATGTTCCGCGGCAACCTCGTGATGAAGGGCTACCTCAAGAACCCGGCGGCCACGAGGAAGGCGTTCGAAGGCGGCTGGTTCCACACCGGCGACCTGGCGGTGATGGAGCCGGACCGCTACGTGAAGATCAGGGACCGCAGCAAGGACATCATCATCTCCGGCGGCGAGAACATCAGCTCGCTTGAGGTGGAGGACGCGCTGTACCGGCACCCCGCCGTCATGGCCTGCGCCGTCGTCGCCCGGCCCGACCCCAAGTGGGGCGAGACGCCCGTGGCCTATGTGGAGACGCGTCCCGGCGCCGAGGTCACGGCCCAGGCGCTCATCGCCCACTGCCGCGAGCTGCTGGCCCACTACAAGGTGCCGCGCGACATCCGCTTCGAGGCCATCCCCAAGACCTCCACCGGCAAGATCCAGAAGTTCCAGCTGCGCGAGCGCGCGAAATCGGCCAGCGCGATCGAGTGACCGCGGGGCGCGCGCGGTGGAGGGCGCGTGGTGGGGGGCGTATCGCCTCGTTACGTCACTTGCTTCTTCGAGCAGGAGCTAGAGCACATCCGTATTTAGCATGCGGCTCCCCCCACACACTTCCAAGAGGACGCCCGAATGGCCCTGCAGTCTCCCTTCTTCAACAACAACAAGCGCGATCCCCGCAACGAGAACCTGCTGGGGCGCGCGCCGGGCTACACGCCGCAGCCCGGCGCCGTGCCTGCCGTGCCGCCTGCCGCCGCCGCGTCTTCCCAGTCTTCCCCCGCGGCAGCCCAGGCCGCACCCCAGCCTGACGGCCTGGCCGCCGCAGCCGCCGCACACGCCGCACCCTCGAGCCCCGCGGCGGCCGAGGTGCAGAGCCGCCTCACGGTCGGCCCCAACATCAAGCTCAAGGGCGTGGAGATCACCGACTGCGACACGCTGGTCGTGGAAGGCTCGGTCGAAGCGACCATGGACTCGCGCGTGATCGAGATCTCCGAGCGCGGCGCGTTCAAGGGCTCCGCCGAGATCGACATCGCCGAGATCCGCGGCCTGTTCGACGGCAACCTGACCGTGCGCCAGAAGCTCACCATCTTCTCGACGGGCCAGGTGACCGGCCGCATCCGCTACGGCAAGGTGGTGATCGAGGAGGGCGGCCGGCTGTCCGGCGAGATCGAGTCGGGCATCGCCCCGCAGGCCGCGCGCACGCCGCCGCAGCCGGCGCGCGCCTGATCGCCGCCACCGGCGAGGGACCTGATCAGCCGCGGCCGGCGGCGCGGGCCTCGCCCGAGGTGGGGTGGATGCGCACGATGGGGGCTGCCTCCACGGCGGCACGGGCGCGTTCGCGCACGCGCTGCATCAGCGCCCGGGCGTCCCAGTCCACCGGCCAGCCCTGCCACAGCCGCAGCTCGCCGCCCACCATCACCATCTCGATCATCCGGCTGCTGGCCAGCCGCACCAGTTCCCAGCCCGTGTCCCAGGAGGGGCACAGCTCCGGCACGTCCATGTCCAGCAGCAGGCAGTCCGCGGCCAGGCCGGGCGCGATGCGGCCGGTGACCCGGGACAGGTGCGCCGCGTCGGCGCCGCCGGCGCTGGCCATGTGCAGCCAGGTCCAGCCCGCTCCCACGGAAAAGTCGCCCACGTCCATGCCCTGCGTCAGCCGCTGGGCGGTCTCGGCGGCGTCCACCAGGCGGAAGGCATCGCCCCGCGTGCCGTCCGTGCCCAGCCCGAGCCGGATGCCCAGTTGGCGCATGAGCTGGGCCGGCGCCACGGCGTTGCCCTTCCAGCTGCTGGCCACGGGGTTGTAGCTCACGGCGGCGCCCGCATCGCGCAGGCGCATCAGTTCCGACGGGGTGGCCATGGTCACGTGCGCGGCCAGCAGCTCCGGGCCCAGGGCCTGGGCCTGGTGCAGCACCTCCAGCGGCCGCAGGCCGCGGGCCACCAGCGAGCGCTCGATGGAGGCGAGGTGCTCGTTGATGTGGACCTGGAAGGCCACGCCCGCCTCGCGGCACAAATGGGACACCCGGTGCAGCATGGCGTCGCTGGCCACCTCGGGGATCGCGATGCCCAGCGAGGCATGCAGGCGGCTGCCGGCGGCGTAACGGGCCAGGTGCTGCTCGGCCTGCGCCTCGGTCTCGCGCACCTGCGCCTCGGTGGCGCCCAGGTCGTGGCAGATGCGGGCCAGCACGCAGCGGATGCCCGCTTCCTGCACCGCCGCTTCGATGGCCGCCAGGCCGGCGCTCGAGCGCGTGCCCGCATCGCACACGGTGGTGAAGCCGCCGCGCAGGGACTCCAGCGCGGCCAGCTTGGCCGACAGGTACAGGTCCTCCTCGGTCAGGTGCTGCTCCAGCGGCACCCAGATGCGCTTGAAGATTTCCGAGGGCTCGCCGAAGGCCAGCGCCTTCCCGTAGGACTGGGTCAGGTGGTGGTGGGTGTCGATGAGGCCGGGCATGAGCAGCCGCCGCGGCAGCGGCTGCACCGCCAGGTCCGGGTACTGCTGGCGCAGGGCCTCCACCGGCCCCACCGCCTCGAAGACGCCGCGGCGGATCAGGACGGCGAGGCCGGCCTGCGCGACCTCGTCGACCAGGGTCCATTCGGGGGCCAGGAGCAGGGCCTCGCCCTGGAAATCAGCGGGCGCCAAGGGTGCCGGGGGTGTCAGGAGGGGCTGCATGGTTCGATCCAATCGAGAACATCCACAGGGCAGTGCCCAGCAGGAGCATGGCCGTCACGGCCTGGAGGACACGGGGGGACCAGTGCCGTGACAGGCGCCGGCCGGCTTCGGCGGACACCATCAGCACCACGGCCACGACCAGGCCGGTGCGCAGGTCCAGGCGGCCGGCCAGGCCGTGGGTGGCGGTGGCGGCCAGGGCGATCGGCACCTGCATCACCAGCCCCAGCTGCACCGAGCGCAGCAGGTCGCAGTGCCGCAGCATCAGCAGCGGCAGCAGCATCACCGGCCCGCCGGTGCCGGACAGGGCGGAGCCCAGCCCGACCAGGCCCCCGACCAGCACCTGCACCGGCACCTGGGGCCAGGCCGCGGCCGGCGGGTGGGCGGCGCCGCGGGCGCGCCACAGGCCGTAGGCGCCGGAGACCAGGGCCAGCGCGCCGACCCAGGCACGGATCCAGTGCGCGGGCACCACGCCGGTGAGCCAGGCGCCCAGCGCCGCGCCGCACAGGCCGGCCCACAGCCAGGGGCCTTCGCGGCGCATCAGGTCCAGCCCCATGCGGGGCAGTCGCCACAGGGCCCACAGGCCCGTCAACAGGAAGGCCTGGCTGGACACCGCCAGGGCGTCGCTGATGGACAGGCCCATCCAGCGGTGCAGGGCGGGCACGACCAGCACGCCGCCGATCGAGGTGGCGCCGATGGCCAGCCCGGCGAGCGCCACCAGCAGCCAGGCGCCCAGGGCCAGGGCGGAGGCGGCGATCACTCCGGCTGGATGCCCGCGGCCTTGACCGCGGCAGCCAGGCCTTCACGCTCGCGCTGCAGCAGCGTGGCGAACGCGCCGCGCTCGAGCACCTGGGGCTTGAGGCCGCCGGTGTTCATCTTCTCGATGACGGCCGGGTCCTTGAGGGTCTCGCGCAGGGCCACGGTCAGGCGGTCCAGCACCGGGCCGGGCGTGCCGGCGGGGGCCAGCAGGCCGTACCAGGAGTCCTCGTCCACCTTCTGCAGGCCCGGGGTCTCGGCGATGGCCGGGACGTTGGGCAGGCTCGGCCAGCGGGTGCGCGAGGTCACGCCCAGCGCCTTGACCTTGCCGTCCCTGATGAAGGACTGGGCGAGCGAGACGGGCATCACGGCCAGCTCCAGCGTGCCGCCGGCCAGCTCGGTCAGCACCTGCGGGCCGTTCTTGTAGGGGACATGCACCACGTCGATGCCGGCGTTGAGCTTGATGATCTCGGCCGTCAGGTGCATGGAGGTGCCCACGCCGTCGGTGCCGTAGTTGAGCTTGCCCGGGGCCTTCTTCGCGGCGGCCACCAGCTCGGCCATCGAGTTGACGGGCAGCTTGGGGTTGGCGATCAGGACGAAGGGGGAGCTGGCGGCCACGCCGATGGGCACCAGGTCCTTGAGGGCGTCGTACTTGACGATGGAGGGCTTGACCACCGGCGCCACGTTGATGGGGCTGGCCACCGCGAACAGCAGGGTGTAGCCGTCCGCCGCGCTGCGCACCACCTTCTGCGTGCCGATGGTGCCCGAGGCGCCGGCCACGTTCTCGATCACGAAGCTCTGCTTGAGCCGGTCGCTCATGCCCTGCAGCACCACCCGGGCGGCGGAGTCCACGCTGCCGCCGGCAGCGAACGGCACCACCACGTTGATGGGCTTGCTGGGGTAGTCACTGGCTTGCGCCAGGCAGGTGCCGGCCAGCAGCGACAGGCAGGCCGCGCTCAGCAGGCGGCGACGAAGGGAGGGGCGGAGGGACATGAGACACTTCCTCAGGCAGGACAAGGGGCACCAGGCTGGTGATCGGACAACATGTTATAACATGTTATGACAAGAGCAGCAATTTTCGGACCAGGCAGGGGGGCCGCGGGCGCCCAGACCTTGCGCAGCCAGGTGCGCGAGGGACTGCGGGCGCAGATCCACGCGGGCCACTGGCGCACGGGGGACAAGCTGCCCAGCGAGGCCGACCTGATGGCGGAGCACCAGGTCAGCCGCATCACCGTGCGCAACGCCCTGGCGGACCTGGCGGCCGAGGGCCTGATCAGCAGCGTGCAGGGCAAGGGCTCGTTCGTGGCCCCCGCCGCGATCGTGCAGGACCTCAGCCGCCTGCAGGGCCTGGCCGAGGCCCTGGCGCGGCAAGGCCGCTCGGTGCGCACCGAGGTGCTGTCCTGGCGCCCCCGCCAGCCGACGGCGGAAGTCCGGCAGGTGCTGGGGCTGCGCCCGGGGCAGGCCTGCATGCAGCTGCACACCCTGCGCCATGCCGACGCGCAGCCGCTGTCGGAGAACCACACCTGGATCCACCCGCAGGCCGCCGAGGGCCTGTCCGTCGAGGCGCTGCAGCAGTCAGACCTGCTCACGCTGTACGAGAGCCGGCAGGGCCTGCGCGTGGTGCGCGCGACGGTGGACATCCAGGCCGACCTGGCCACGCCGGCCCAGTGCGAGCGCCTGGCCCTGCAGCCGCCCTCGGCCATCCTGCGGGTGGAGCGGACCGTCTACTCGCAAGCCGACCAGGCGCTGCACCATGAACGCAGCACCTACCATCCCAGCGCATTCAGCTACCGGCTGAACCTGGCACGCTAGCGCAAACGGCCCGTTGCCCGGGCCCGACGCGCGGGGGGCTGCGTTCAGGTCGAGCCGCAGTCCTGCCCCGGCTTCCACGCGTGCGCCGCCAGCGCCTCCAGCGGCACGAAGGCCAGGGCGCGGTGGTGGGTGGCCTCCAGCACCACCGGCGGGGCGACGCCGGCCTCCCAGGCCTCCTTCCAGCGCAGCGCGCACAGGCACCAGCGGTCCCCGGGCTGGAGCCCCGGGAACCGGTGGGCGGGCATGGGCGTCACCAGGTCGTTGCCTCGGGCGCGTGAAAAGTCCAGGAACGCCTGCGTGACCCGGGCGCACACCACGTGCGAGCCGGTGTCGTCCTCGCGGGTGTTGCAGCAACCGTCGCGGAAGTAACCGGTCAGCGGGTCGAAGGAGCACGCCTGCAGGGGCGTGCCCAGCACGTTGAGGGCATCAGTCGGGGTCATGCGCAAGGACTCTGGGGTGAGCCCGAATTATTGGGGCCAATGCCGCACCGGCGCGCCCGGGAACCCGCAAGGCCCTAGAGTGCGCTGCACTTGTTCCCAGGAGACACACGCATGACCCCCGGCTTCCAGGCCCTGGTGATCGGCTCGGGCGGCGCCATCGGCGCCGCGTTCGTGCGGGCGCTGCGCGCTGACCCCGACTGCGCCGGCGTCCGGGAAGTCTCGCGCTCGCTGGGCGACGGCTTCGACCTGTCCGACCCCGCCAGCATCGAGGCGCAGGCGCGCGCCTGCGCCGCCAGCGGGCCCTATGGCCTGGTCATCGACGCCACCGGCGCCCTCACCATCGACGGCAAGGGGCCCGAGAAGCACCTGGGCGCGCTCGACGCCGGGCACCTGGCCCGCGCCTTCGCGCTCAACACCATCGGCCCCGCGCTGGTCCTGCGCCACTTCGCGCCCCTGCTCGCCCCGGGTCGCGCCACCTACGCCAAGCTGTCAGCCCGCGTGGGCAGCATCGGCGACAACCACAAGGGCGGCTGGTATGGCTACCGTGCCTCCAAGGCCGCCATGAACATGGTGCTGCAGACGGCTGCCATCGAATTGCAGCGCCGAAACCCGCAGCTGGTGGTGGCGGCCTTGCAGCCGGGCACCGTGCGCTCGGGCCTTTCCGCTGCCTTCGCCGCCGGGGTGCCGCAACTGCTGGAGCCCGACGAATCCGCGCGCGGCCTGCTACAGGCCCTGCGGCAGCTGCAGCCCAGGCCCGGGGCCCAGTTCGTGGACTGGCGCGGCGAGCCGATTCCCTGGTGAGCGCGATGCGTCGGCGCAGCCGCTACCAGCCCTGCAACCGCTGCGCCAGCGCAAGCAGCGCCGCCTCATGCCGTTGCCACAGTTCCTGTGTCACCGGCATCGGCTGCGAGTCCAGCCAGGCCTCCGGTTCCAGCACCCGCAGCGCCTGCTGCTCGCACAGGAAGGCCTGCAGGCGGCGGTCGCTGTCCAGCAGCCTGGCGAAGGCGGGCGTCAGCGCCGGAAAGCAGCGCGCCTGCAGCAGCCGCGCCTCGCGCAAGGCGGCGATCGCCGTGGCGCGCTCATGCCCCCGGGCCTGTCCATCGCGCTGCGCCGCCGTCCAGACCGCATAGCGTGACAGCGCATCCAGCAGCGCATGGGCCTGGGCCTCGTGCTGGACCCGCCGGCGCAGCTGCCGCACGAGCAGCGTGCTGGCCAGGCCGGCCAGGACCAGGCCCAGCGCGATCCACAGGCAGTAGTAGAAGAGGACAGGTGTCACGGTGGCAGGCCGGTGGCGGCGGCATGCGCCTGCGCAGCACAGGCGCAAACGTGCCCGAGTGTTGCCATGCGTGACGGCGTGTGATGTGGGACGCGGCCGCCGGCGGGTGTCGGCAGGGGTCGGTGTGTGCCGGCGGCCGGTGCGCGGGGTCAGGCCCGGGCGGGGCCTGCGCCGGGCGTGGCGGGTGCGTCCTCGGCCCGCGCAGCACTGGCGCGCTGGTGCCGCTTCCTGCCCGCCGCGCGTGCCTCCTCACTGGTGAATTCGTGCGCGTGGCCGCTCTGGTGGGCGGCGCGTCCACCCAGGCTGGCGATCTCGCGCTGGCGGGCCGGGTCCATCGCGGCGAACCCGCGCAGGCCGCGGCGCTTGGCGCTGCCGCCTTCGCCGGGGCGGGCGGCGGCGTGGGGGTGGCGGGGCGCCGGGTTGTCGGGCAGGGTCATGGCATGGCTCCTTTCAGTGGTGGAAGTCGACGCCAGGCCGGGGGCAACGCGCGTGCCCGCCGCGGGCGGCCCGCTCACAACCCGTACTCCTTCAGCCGGTTGTACAGCGTCTTCAGGCTCACCCCCAGGGCCGCGGCCGTGCGCTCCTTGTGGTGCCCGAAATGTTCCAGCGTGGCCAGGATCACCTGCCGCTCCACCGCCGCCAGCGGCGTGCCCAGGGGTACGGGCAGCGCCCCCGCCCCCGCCTCGGGCGTCGTCGGGGAGGGCATCGCGCCCGGCGGCGAAGGCGCCGGCAGCCACTCGTCGCCGATCTCCTCGCCTGCGGCCATCACCCAGGCGCGCTGCAGCACGTTGCGCAGCTCGCGCACGTTGCCCGGCCACCGGTACTGCGCCAGACGCGCCAGTGCCTGCGGCGTGGCCCGCCGCGCCAGCCCCTCGCGCTCGCCGATCTGCCGCAGGAAGTGCGCCGCCAGCAGCGCGATGTCCTCGGGCCGCTCGCGCAGCGGCGGCATGGCGATGGGGAACACGTTCAGGCGGTACAGCAGGTCCTCGCGCAGCGCACCTTCGGCCACCGCCTGCGCCAGGTCCCGGTTGGCGGCGGCGACGACGCGCACGTCGGTCTCCTGCGCCAGGGTCGAGCCCACGCGCATGAAGGTGCCCGACTCCAGCACCCGCAGCAGCTTGACCTGCAGGGCCGGCGGCATTTCGGTGATCTCGTCCAGGAACAGCGTGCCGCCATGCGCGCGCTCGAAGAAGCCCTGGTGCTGGCGCTCCGCGCCGGTGAAGCTGCCGCGCTCATGCCCGAAGATCTCGCTCTCGATCAGGTGCGGCGAGATCGCGCCGCAGTTCACCGCCAGGAAAGGCCGGGCCTTGCGCCGGCTCAGGTCGTGCACGGTGCGCGCCACCAGCTCCTTGCCGGTGCCGCTCTCGCCCGTGATGAACACGGTCACCGAGGTGGGGGCCACCCGGGCCACCTGCTCGTACACGCGGCGCATGCAGTCGCTGCGTCCCACCAGGTGGCCGAAGCGGCCGCTGCGCGTGACCTCGTGCCGCAGGGAGTGCTGCACCGCGCCCGCCGCCGCCACGCGCTGCGCCGGCTTCAGCACCCGCGCCAGCGTGCCTTGCAGCTGCCCGGCGCTGACGGGCTTGATCAGGTAGTCCAGCGCCCCATGGCGCAGCGCGGCGATGGAGGTCTCCAGGCTGGCATGGCCGGTCATGAGCACGATCTCGGGCTGGCCCACCAGGTCCTGTTCCTCCAGCAGGCTCAGGCCGTTGCCGTCCGGCAGCCGCAGGTCCAGCAGCAGCAGGTCCGCTGGCTGCAGGGCCAGCTGCCTGCGCGCGTCGTGCAGCGAGGGGGCGGTGGCGGCCGAGAAGCCTTGCCCGCAGACCAGCGCCGCCACCATGCGGGCGGCATCGGCATCGTCCTCGACGATCAGGGCGTGGCCGGTCATCGCGCCTGCCCTCATGCGCCCGGCGCGCGGTGACGGTGCGGGGGCTCGCCCGGCATGTCGCTGAGCAGCCAGGCCAGCTGGCGCGCCTGCCGCGCGATGATGGCGCGCGCCTGCGCGGCCTGCGCGCTGTCCGCGGGCGTGGCATCCAGCACCTGCACCGCGGCGAGGATGGCGTTGAGCGGTGTGCGCAGCGCATGCCGCCATTGCACGAGGAACTCGTCGAGCGACGTGTCGCGGGGGCGGGCGGCCGGGGAGCGAGGCTGGGTCATGGTCGGGGTGGGGCCCCGGGACGGGGGCCGGGTCGGGACAGCCTACTGCGCGCACGCTGCCGTGAGGCAAGGCGGCAACGACGTGTAACGCCACGGACAGGGGCCGGTCCGGGCACCGGCCCGGCCGCCGCGTGAGCTTGCGGCAAGGCCTACCGGGCGGCATGGCCGCGCGGGGCGCCCGCCGTGCCGGTTTGCGCAGGCCGGCGTGGCCGGTGCGTGAGGCCGTGTATCCGGTGTCGCCGCATGTGGCCGGCGCGCGGGCCCGGCATGGGGGTTGCGGCAGGCGCGCCGGCCGGTCCCGTGGACCCAGGAGGTGCCCTGTTGATGAACACGCTCGGGCTGCAGGCCAGCCCCCTTCTCGCCCCCGCCTTGTCGCCGCGGCTGCAGCGCGCCGTGCGGCTGCTGCAGATGTCGTCCCTGGACTACGCCCGGGAGGTGCGCCAGCAGCTGGAGACCAACCCCTTCCTCGAGGAGGCCGGTGCCGCCGGTGACGGCCCGGACACCGGCGAAGACGGCACCGGCGCGGGGGAGGAGTCGCCCGCGGCAGACGAGGCCGCCGAGCCGCCGCTGCACGAGGCCTGGGACGCCGCCCCGCCCGGGCCGGGCCGCGCCGAGGGCGGCGGGGCCAGCGTGTTCGACACCCTGGAGGCGCACGCGAGCCTGGCGGACCACCTGGCGGTGCAGTTGCGTGTGCAACCCTTGGAGGCCCGCGATGCCCTGCTGGCCGAGGCGGTGGCCCATTGCCTGGACGACGACGGCTACCTGCGCCTGCCCCTGGCGGAGGTGGGCCAGTCGCTGGCGCTGGCGCCTGCGCCCGATGCGCAGGAGATGGTGATCGCGCTGCGCCGCGTGCAGGCGCTGGAGCCCGCGGGCGTGGGCGCGCGCAGCGTGGCCGAGTGCCTGCTCCTGCAGCTGTGCCCGCCGCACGCGCCGCCGCATGACACGCCGGCCGGCGCGCCGCACGCGCTGGCCGCCCGCATCGTGCGCGACCACCTGGGCTTGCTGGCGGCGCGCGATGTGCCGGCGCTGGCGCGGTGCCTGGGCCTGCCGCGCGAGGCGGTGGAGGCCGCCTGCCAGCGGGTACGCCGGCTGGACCCGCACCCCGGCTGGCGGCATGGCGGCGCCGCGGTGGCCTATGTCACGCCCGACGTGATCGTGCGCCGCGTGCGTGGCCAGTGGACGGCCAGCCTGAACCCGGCGGTGATCCCGCGCGTGCGCCTGAACCAGCGCTACGCGCAGTGGTTCGCCCGCTGCCGCGAGGCCCGCCACGGCGAGCTCGCCGCCCACCTGCAGGAGGCCCGCTGGACGGTGCGCAACGTGGCGCAGCGCTTCGACACCATCCTGGCCGTGGCCCGCGCCATCCTCGCGCGCCAGCACCGCTTCCTGGCCCTGGGGCCCATGGCCATGCGCCCGCTGGCCCTGCGCGAGATCGCCCAGGCCGTGGGCGTGCACGAGTCCACCGTCTCTCGCGTGACCAACAACAAGTTCATGGCCACGCCCGGCGGCGTGTTCGAGCTCAAGCACTTCTTCTCGCGCGGCCTGGCCACCGCCAGCGGCGGCGAATGCTCCCCCACGGCCATCCGCAGCCTCATCCAGGAGCTCATCGCCGCAGAGACGCCGGGCCAGCCCCTGTCTGACGTGGCGCTGGCCCGCCTGCTGGCCCGGCAGGGCCTGCAGGTGGCGCGCCGCACCGTCACCAAGTACCGCCAGCAGTTGCGCATAGAACCGGCGGAACGGCGCTCATCCGCACGCAGCGCGGCCATTCGATAGACTAGGCGGACTCCCAACGTCCAGCCGCATGACCCCAGACACCCCCGCGCCGACCTACGCCCCCGCCGAGACCCGCTGGGTCGATGCCGAACTGGTGCGAAGCCTGATGCGCGTGGCGCGCAACACCCAGGTGGCCAGCTGGCTGCTGGTCCCGATCTACCTGGGGGTCATGTGGGGCCAGGTGGATGTCGCCGGCCTGTGGGCCTGGACCGGTGCGGCCATCGCGGTGGCCGCCGGCCGGGCCGTGATGATCCAGCATTACAGCCGGCACGTGATGAGCGCCGAACCCGCGGCGCAGCTGGCCTACTTCCAGCGCTGGCGCCATGTCTGGACGGCCAGCGCCGCCGTCTGGGGACTGGCCACGGCCCTGTACTTCGACCGCGCCGACCTGTCCAGCCAGTTCATGTGCTGGCTGATCCTGGCCGGCCTGGCGATGTTCTCCGTCAACAGCCTCGCCGCCCACCTGCCGACGGCCTGTGACTACGTCAACACGCTGATCCTCACCACCCTGGCCATCATGGCCTGGCGCGTGGGCGTGGAGCTGCAGTTCCAGGGCCCCGTCTACCACTACTGGCTGATGGCCGTCCTGGTGATCCTGTGGCAGGTGCTGCGCCAGGCGGCGCGCCGCCTGCACCAGACGGGCCGGCGCAACTTCGAGCTGCAGTACCGCAACACGCAGCTGATCGAGTCCCTCACGCGGCAGACGCAGGCCGCGCTGGACGCGGTGGAGATCAAGAACCGCTTCCTGGCCAGCGCCACGCACGACATCCGCCAGCCCGTGCATGCCTTGGGCCTGTACGCGGACTGGCTGGTCAGCGAGCCGGAGCTGGTGCACGAGCTCGCGCCCAAGATCCTGGAGTCCACCAAGGCGGTCAACACGCTGTTCGATTCGCTGTTCGACCTGGTGCGGCTGGACTCGGGCAAGATCCGGCTGAACCTGGACGAGGTGCGCCTGGACCGCCTGCTGGAGGAGCTGGAGGTGCAGTATCGCCCGCTGGCCGAGGCCAAGGGCCTGCGCCTGCGGGTGCGGCGGGCCCGGGGGCTGGTGGTGTCGGATGCCTTGCTGCTCAAGCGCATCGTCGGCAACCTGATCTCCAACGCCATCAAGTACACCAACCAAGGCGGCGTGCTGGTGGCGGTGCGCCATGCGCAGCGCGCGCCGCGCGTCGAGGTCTGGGATACGGGCGTGGGCATCGCGCCGGAGCACCAGCGCGACATCTTCCGGGAGTTCTACAAGGTGCCGGCCCATGCGGGCACCGAGGATGGCTTCGGGCTGGGCCTGTACATCGTGGCCCGCCTGTCGCACATCCTGGATCACCCGGTGGAGCTGAGCTCACGCCCGGGCAAGGGCACGGTGTTCCGCCTGACGCTCAAGCCGGCGGACCCGCAACAGGCGGCCGAGCGGGCCGCCTCGATGGATCAGCTGGCCAGGAGGCCGTGAACGCGGGCGTAGTGGATGGTCTGGGTGCGGCTCTTGACGCCCAGGCGGCGGAACAGGCGCCACAGG
>JACCEA010588303.1_pt1 | contig 13590 bp, 15 predicted proteins | sample 7449851 | NCBI WGS metagenome assembly JACCEA01 (sample SAMN15323453, study PRJNA562643) | freshwater metagenome | isolation source: river surface water | place: USA:Blue River Watershed | collected 2017-08-18 | reverse complement strand
AATGCAGTTTAAGACTAATATGAGTATATAGAATTCGAATATCAAGTTGTTTTTGAATTCTATTAACTTTGAAAAACCGTGCAAGACCCTAGTACTAGTAGGTAGATAATTTTTTGATGTTAGGTCTAATGCCTAATTAGGAAGTGTGCAGATGGTTGCAGGGCTTGCGTTGTTTATTGCTATTTTATTGCAATATGGAATACCACATATTGTACTTCCAGTACAATACAATAGAAAAATGACGACGGACGAAGGCAACTAATAGGTCCAATAATAGCACACAGCTTAAGTTTCCTGATGGTCTTCTTTTATCTTGCTCTTTTCTGTCTTTTTTTGAAAGATGGGAAAGCACCTTTATTCTCGGCGTCAGCACAAGTTGAATCCATCACTTCATCCCCTCAACAACTTCCTTCACTTCCATCATTTGTATCGCGAGTTCATCTCGAACCAGAAAAAGACCATGTAATATCGGTTGACCGTATTTATTCCTTTGATTTTTCATTACATACAAATCAATATTTGGAAGTTGTACGATTCTTAAGTAATGAAACACGTAGTTTGCAACAAACTGATTTATTCTCATTAGATGTCGATTATCCATTGAGTGCACTTTTGGAATTAATTCAATTTGAATATTGTCCAAAGATTAAGAATACTTTGCCATCACTATGTTTACAAGCTATGGAGAAATTAGTGTATTCATTTCAAGAGCATGCAGCAAGAGAAGGATATACCCCAACACAGTTTTTGCATAAAACCAATATTGTCGATTCAGGATTCTTTCGAAGAGTTGATATTCCAACTTCATTTGAAGAAATAAGACCAATTTTACCAGAAAATCATTTCTATTATAGCAAAAAAGGAAAGCATGATATGACGAAGAATTTAGCAGGAGATATTGCCGTTGTCGTTTCTGGTTATTGGCCCATTGCGGTTACCAAGTACTCTCCAAGCAACAATAATGATACAAACCATGCAATCAATGAAGAATTACTTTTACAAACAAGTAAAGAAAAGTATTTTCGTTGGTTTCAACATAGTTTAAAGATTACAATGCCGTACATATTTTTTGCCCCATCATCTTTATTACCAGAATTAGTTGCAATTAGAGAACATCTACCAACTTTATTTGTTAGTTTTGAAGCATTCGAAGGATTTCAACGTAATATTCGAAATTATCCAGATGATTGGATACATACAAATCATGTACCATCTGCATCAGTTGCAAAAGTGTGGTTACAGAAAATGAACCTTGTCTACTTAGCATTGCAACTATATAGAGATCGGGATTATTACATCTGGATTGACGCTGGCATAACTTCCTATCGTGATAACGATCCACCGCCATATGAATTTTCAAAAGAAATTCTTCTCTCTCTTCCAAAGGATCGTATTTCATATAGTATGGTGAAAGGTGAATATCATTCATTTGCAGCGACGGTGATGATATTTCCTAAAACGGTCGTTTTATTAGCTCATTATTTGTTTTATCAAGCTTATGAGCATTGTGAAACTGAGCATCACGATTGGCGATGCGGTTCAGAGCAATTTCTTTGGACCACAGTACGAGAAAAGTATCCCGAGCTCTTTCATTCCATGTCTTATGATTACGGAGAGATCAACTTCTTATGGGGATCAAATCGATAGGGTTGTATTATGCTATTTTGTAGTTGGGTTAGCGCGTTGAAATTTAAAACCATTAATGTTATCAACCAAAAATTGAAGTATAAACTACGGAACATACATCAACACTTCTTTAAAATATGTACATATTTCAAACCACCATCGCAATCAAAAAAACATCTTGTTCTAAAAGCCTTTTTGACTTCGCAATAAAAAATTTAAACGTACTCTACATCTCCTCACATTACCATTTGTTTCAATGTTTTTACTTTCAACCGAACATTTTTTTCTTCATCCTTGCAAATTAAAATAAAAGCACCATCGTTCTTCACTGAATTCACATAATTACGTGCAGAAAATACTGTTATCAATTTACCATTGTGCATAACACGAGCACCTTCAGGAACAAACTGGTGCCCACGAATAATATGAGTCAGGCCATTCAAGAAGCAAAAGTCCTCAGTTACCCCAGTAGTGAAAGTCATGATATGATCCCCGCGATTATTACTGTGTACACCTTTTTTCATAATATCATCTGCCTCATCTGGATCAGACCACAAGATGTTGTACAGCATCTTATTTTCAAAAATCTGTTCATCCCGCAAAGGTCTAGGGATTCGACGAAGATCATCAATAGTCCACTTTCCTTCCCCAATACCACCATGCATGACAATAATGCGATTTTCTATCAATGCAGCAAAGGGCAAGTAATCGAACACTTCATGAAAACAATTATACATCATTTGAGCAGCAGCGGTTGCCGCTGCATTGGGGGAAACATCGAAAGGATTGCAATGCTTTAAGCAAGCTGCCAAAAACCCACTCTCCCCTTGTGTTTCATTCTGCGAACGAGTTTCATGATTCCCACGGAGTAAAAATACACGGGAGGGAAATGCTACTTTCAATGAGAGTAAAAGCAACATGACTTCAACTTGATGACTTCCCCTATCAACAAAATCTCCATCAAAGACATAACTGACCGACTCAACATCACCTCCAGCACTGGTTGGAAAACAATATTCACGAAAAAGGAGCAAAAGATCACGTAGTTGCCCATGAATATCACCGAACACTGCAAATTGATGTTAGAAAACACGTGGAGCGAAGGAGATTATTTTGTTGCATCTTACCTTTGCATGGAGCTGAACAATTTATTACCATAGGTTGAGCCTTGACTATACGCTGTGCTTCTTGACATAAGGATCGTACCATTTGAAGATATTGCGGAAAGTTTTCCTTCGTAAATTCAGTCCCACCGAGCATAGCTTCTGCTGCACCAGTTCTCTTCGAAACCAACCAGCTCGAATCTGGCATATCAAAGGCTTCAGTATAGAGCGACATCATCAATGCCTTTGAATGTGTAATTACATGATGTGCTACTTTAAAACCTTGCGCGGAACGATCAACCAAAAGTCCACGCCAGTCACTTTCAGAGAACATATCGTCTTTCCTTCGGGTGTATGGCAATACAGTGTGAGACATTGGGAGACTAGCACATTTTGCAGCTTGCAAAAGATTAGGAGCAGCAATATCATCGGGTGGGGTAACAACTAATTTCGCAGCACTGACTGATAAATCTAGAAAAACTTTGGAATGCATACTATCAACCGCTTCCATACTAATGCGATAATCCTGATCATTGTGCCTCTCTTGACCATTCAATACATCATTGCATGGTATTGGTAACAAATCTCGAGTTCGAAGTAAATAAGTTTTAAATGCTTCGAGAGTAGCTGGTGTTACAAATGTTGAAAGATCAACGCTGGTCTCGCGAGTAATCCCCAAAGCTGCAATTATGGCATTGACATGTAACTCGCCTGCTGCCATATCACGGATCATAGAGCGAAATTCTGAGTAATCCAAAGATCCATTCCCATCTTCATCATAGATCGAAAAGATAATTTTCAAACGCAAACTCTGATAGTCTCTGGTATTATCTATTGCAAAGTCGTAGTGTTTTAAGACGGCTTGAATTACAAGAAAGCGTAACAGAGATATTGTCGGTTCCGTATTCTGAGAAAATGATTGAGGCTTGGGTGGATTTGTCTATACAAAAAATTTGTGTTGGAACTGAAATAGGGTAATCTCATCTATATAGATACTCACCGCAGTGCTTCCAAATATCGATGTTGGATATGCTAAGGTCCGAGAAACAGTCTTCCACGTTGTCAATAAGTCAAGCTGTTCGAATTGAGCGAACAAATCGAAAGCTGCATTCCCAACAATGGATGTAAATCCTTGAGAGAGCATTGTGGCGATGAATGCATTCCTCCCAACTCTTGACCAACAAGTCGAGACACCGCTAATAGAAGCAAAAGCCCTGACCATCTCTTTGAAGGTTTTACTTCGCGGTGCCTCCATGACTGGCGTCGATCCAGTGGAATTAGCAATTGGTGGGAAGTAACCATGATCCGCTAACAACTGATAACAAGATTCTTCGTCAATAATGCACAACTTTCCACCTCTTGTAAACCGATTTGCATTCGTTTGAACTTTGTTGCTTTCGTCGATAACTGGTGGATTGAGGGAGGGCGGTGCTGCACAACATTCTGGTATGGTTGGCGGTGACCAATTTACTTCCATCACGTCACTATCACAACCTCCACAAGCAGTGTCATCCATTTGGGACAAACCTAAATTAATAATTACTTTCATATATAATGCAAAATAAATATGTGCTGCGGGCCGGCCAGCCGCTACACTACGCTGTCGCCGCCCCAGCAGATTTCCGCCCGCCGGAAAAATGCGTGGCGGGAGCAGGGCGGGACACAGCAGAGATTCCACACGAAAGCACCAGCAGCGCCAGCAGCACTGCCTCTGCTGCTGTGCTGGGCTGCTGTGCTGCTGGGCTGCCCTGTGCTGCTGCTGACTGCTGCTGCTGGTGGGCGGTACTATAAAGCGGTAAATAAAGCCCTTAATTATATTGTAATAGAAGTACTTTATTTATTATAATACTTCAACAATACCTGAGATATTTTCAAGCTCTGTGGTCTACTATGAACTATGAATAATCGATCATGCTTGCTCAAAGCAACGGCAATATTGTTATCCAGAAACCCTCTCTGGCTGCTGCAACCAAATTCCTCCTAATTTGCTTTGTGGCGCTGACGGTGACAATATTTATTATACACCACCCACCACAAGATACTCACACAGCATCTAATGTAGCAAATGACGGAAGTAATACAAACAGTGGACATATAATACCAGCAACTGGTGCACTAACTCCTCCACCTCCACCTCGTCGATCGCCAACAGACCAGAAAGACGACAATGCTACACCAGCTCAAGAGGACGAATTGCCGCTTGTAACGTATCATACAAGTCGCCATAACAAAAAACTATCATTGTTGAAGAACGAGAGTCACGTAATGCGAGTCATCAATAAATGGCAAAACTTTGTGTTAAATTCTGACAAATACTTTCAAAAATTGTTGAAAACTGACGAAGCAACTTCCTATCTTAACAACAGACCATTTCCTCACACATTCTTTGATGACGTTTTTCCCTGGGAAATAGTCGAGTTGATTATGCAAGAAATTCCAGATGTTGTGGAATTTACACCACAAGGCTGTCCATTGCATGCGCAAGTTTGTTGGGTAACGAAAACAGAAAAGAAAGCTGCTATGCACGATCAATTTTCTTTTTTCACAAATTTAATGATCTCATTCATGAAAAGCATTCCATTTTTGCATTTTTTGGAAAAGCTAACCAATATAACAGCCTTGACACCTGACCCATACAACACAGGGTCTGGAGTTCACCAAATTGTACGAGATGGATTTCTGAAGATTCATGCGGATTTCAATCGAAATTGGGATGATCGATTGCATCGAAGGGTTAATGTGTTTCTATTTTTGAATCCTTTTTGGAAAGATGAATTTGGAGGTTTTTTGGAACTTTGGTCGAGGGATTTATCAACGTGTCGTCCGTTGAAACCTAGAATTGGTCGTCTGGTTGTCTTTAGTACTGATGACTTCTCATATCATGGCCATCCTGATCCATTAAAGTGTCCCATTCATCGATCAAGGAAGTCGATTGCCCAATATTACTACACAACAACTAGACCGGACATTGAGTGTGAAGATTCCAATTGTACTGTGAGGGGAGAGACAAAATGGGTCTATCCACCAAAGCCTTGCGCTGAGAGCATTAGAATAGCATCGTAGGATTTGTTCATGGCTGCATGGTATTATGATGGAATGTAGCTAATTTAATACTAATTTGATGTCACTCACTCGAAGTGCTATAAATTTTCGATCAAATATTGAAGTTCTATAAAAATTTGTATGAAATAATAACTCTTGTAATTCATAATCCTTACACTATGGACCATGAGCGGAATCGCCGACAATAGAGACTAGGTATTAACATGTTTCATCTTCTTTAGAAAAGCAAAACAATAATATCTAACAAGGTAGATTGAATTCCCATAATCTGTAACTTTCCCTCGCAAGGATACCCCACGTTCAAACATCGCAGGAACGTCTCCTCCGCGCTTAAGTAGAATTCCATAAACCTTACAGCTACTCCAAAAGGAAAAAATTGTTCTCTACGCTTAGAATCATCGCATTCAACCGTTCGCAATTGTGTCGGCAGAGTGGTGTTTGAGCAAATTCGCATTAAACAGTTAATGACGTTTCCAATGCCATGATGTGAAGAAACAAAACAAAACAAAAAAAAAAATCACGCACGATATGATGAACAGCCGATCCAGTATCATAACGTTAGTGATATGTATAAGGCCTTATAAGAAACTCTCTCCAATAATTTTCACAAACTAAACCAACAAATTAGTGAAAAGTGGAAGATCGATACTTAGTGAAACTTTCTATTACAACCGTGTTATGTTAAAAGTTCACTGCCAAGCAATCCAAAAATTCTTTCAGCATTGCATGAGGGGGAAAGGAATCACATTACGTATGTGGGAATGCTTTTCATGCAGGTAATGGAGAGCGCTCGTCATGGTTTCAAACACAACCGGAGGAGCATGACTTCTTTATTATTATTATTATTATTTTTTTTTTGCTTTCAAGTTTACAGCGATGGTTATTCATTTTATTACTGGTCGTGGATAAGTAAAAAAATAGGAGCATCATTATTCCCTATGATTTCCATTCCTCATGGAGTAAATCTTTGAACTGAGCGCCTGCTCAGCTTCTCACGGATATCGTTGCTTGCTTGCAGTCGCCACGGGGCCCATTGCATGGTTTGATTGGGCTGCATTGCTCAACTTCTACAATACAATAAATAATACCACTCCCGTTTGTGCAACCAACTCGAGTCAGCTGTCAGTGAATTCTCATTTTCTGGGATTGCTCCAACAGAGAAGCAGAACAAGAAGCCGCATCATCCGCTGCCGGCGGGGAGGGGGTGTTGGGTGTTGCGCCTGCTTGCTGCTGTCGCCACAAAAACCAAAAAGCACGACCAACATCATTTCTTTTTAATTAACTTTTTACTTTTGTGGTGGGTATTTATATAGTGTAGATAATTGTTTGGAATGGACAAGCACACACAATGTCTGAATTTCCTTTGACAAATATTGGTATTGGTGGGCACAGCCGTTTTCGAACCAATAGTGGTCACGGAACTCCGAATGTCGTTCATCAACGCCGCATCGCGGTTCACATTGAAGTTGAAATCCATCATCGATGCTCACTTCCTCACACAGAGATTGAGCAGGTGGTGTTGCGACTTCTACTTCACAAATGCAATACATTCAACAATGGATCACTCACACACCTGTTGCAAGAACCAGAAACTGCTGCTCTATGCGGTAAAATTGTAAAGTCGTTGGTAATTTCAGATATCAACTTGGCAACTCCAATATCGTTCTGGCAAGCAGATCTAATGCTCCACCTCTTTCGTTTATGTGATCATAGCCCAGAGAGTGACTTTTTGGAGGCGGATGGTGGTGGACAAGACCAATCCTTACCAGTCGCAGAGCAATGGGAATTGCCGAATACTCAATTGCAAGGTCTCTGGGAATCCATTATATTGGATGAAACCATAAAATCCCGATTGCTCAGCTACTGCGCAACATCGCTACAATTTTCGGAGCGTCGTGTGAACTCTAATATTATCAGTTGGAACAAGATGATACTTCTTTACGGGCCACCTGGTACTGGAAAGACTTCCCTGTGCAAAGCTCTTGCCCAGAAGATCTACATTCGACATTGCAATCCCACTGCAACCATTTCAACTGCTTCGTTGCATGATATGATATCAATTGGTCCGGATGGGAATATGTCTCTGGATTTTGACATGTCCACGGCCCCAATAAATCATCCTACAAAAAGAAAGCAAATGGTTCGCTATCGCAGTGGTCTCATGTTTGAAGTTAATTGCCATTCCTTATTTTCAAAGTGGTTTTCAGAATCAGGCAAACTCGTTATGAAACTATTCAATCATATTAGTGAAATTGCAGAGGATGAAACTTGTCTCACGATCCTGTTGATAGACGAAGTAGAGTCAATTGCTTCTGCAAGATCAAGTGCTTCTTCAAGTGGTGAACCTGGTGATGCAATACGTGTTGTCAATGCTGTACTTACATCATTGGATAGTTTGAAGCGTAAACCGAACGTATTAGTGATGTGCACTTCCAATATGATTTCATCTTTGGATGAGGTACGAAAAAATCGTGGACGGGCCGACTACGGTATTTTATTTGTATTTTTAGGCATTCCTTGACCGATTAGATTTGAAAATATTCCTAGGCAATCCCAACTTGGAAGCAAGGTAAGTTTTCTTGTGCATTCCCGCGTGTTCCAGCCATTTTCTAATTTGTCACATTTACACAAGGTATCAGATTATATACTCCTGCATGAAAGAATTGCTCGATTGCGAGTTGATTTTGCCCGATGAAACATTCAATGAGCAATATCCAAGCTCTATTCCACCAAATGCAATCGAGTTATCCAGACTACCTGAGTTGAGTAATGTACCACTTTCTGGCATAAAAATTTCCTTTGGAGATGATCTTCAAGGGCTGCCCCGAGGAGATGTTTTGGTTGATAATCTCTTGTTGTTGGTAGCAATTCGCGCAGAAGTGAGTGGAAGCATCTTCTTCTTTTGACTTTTGTAAGCATTACCTCCTTTATCAGAATATGAGTGGCCGGACTCTCAGAAAATTGCCAGTTAGAGCACATTCTATGTTTATCCAGCGTGAAGCAGTTGCCTCGCGAGAGTACCTGGTTGCTATGTTATGTGCTATGGAAACAAATGCAGGTCCATTTTGACAAAATTTGTTATGGAAAAAAATCGTTTTTACATAGATGCCAATCTTTTACCAACCTTTGGTACCGCCTATTCTATTGTTTCCAATCCACTAGAATTGGACTTTTCCTAAAAATATCATAAATCAAATACCTATCATTGTTCTCCAACAGTACCTAAACATTACTGAATCGAACGTATAGGCGATACCGCGGGTGTAATTTTCCCTTCAACCACTCCAAAACCAATTCGAATTCCATTCTTCTCTGCATAACCAGTCATCGTAACTCGATCTCCATCTTGCAAAAATTTGCGTGTCTGCTTAGGAACAGTTTTGGAATTCTTCAACTCGATGGATTTTGATCCTTTCCACGATAGTTCTAGCATTGAACCAAAAGATGCTTCATCTTGCCCTGAGATAGTTCCCGATCCAAGAAGATCTCCCGGTCTCATAATTGCACCTGTGATACTGTGACGTGGTGAACAAATTAGATGCAAGCAATACCTGGACAAATGAAATCTGCCTACCTATGATGAACAAGTTGCTGCTTCATATTCCAATACTGATTGCGGTAATTTGATCGAGAAATTATAGAAGTTGCATCTTCGCTTTCACCATTGGGTTGTAGACTAACAGTTAGCTGTACGTCGAAACTGCTTCGATAATAATCAGGATCTTCCAAATACTCCAATGGTTTAGGGCTTTCTTGTCTTGGACCGACACTTGGAGATGTGCGGAATGGTTCTAACGCATCTAGAGTAATCACCCAGGGACTGATGGAAGAACAGAAGTTCTTTGAAGTAAATGGACCTAATGGTACATACTCCCACGCTTGGATATCTCTTGCAGACCAATCATTTAGCAATACAACACCAAAAATTCTTTCCTCTGCCTCTTGTAATGTTATTGGAATACCTAATGAATTAGCTTTTCCTCCAAGAAAGACACCCATTTCTAGCTCAATATCGAGGTTCTTACAAGGAGCGAAGACAGAACCTTCCTTCGGATTTGTTGGATCCTTCTGCAATTGTCCATATGGGCGACGAACATCGGTTCCAGATAATACAACAGTTGAAGCACGGCCATGATATCCAACCGGCAGGTGCAACCAGTTGGGTTGTAGTGCATTCTCTATCCCTCGGAACATTATGCCGACATTCGTTGCATGTTCCTTTGAACTATAGAAATCTGTGTATTCCTTCACTTCTACGGGCATATGCAACTGTACGTCCGATTTATGATGAAAAACCTTTGCACACAAGTCCTTATCAACTCTTAGACGATGATCTGCCGTGAGACGTTTCCAGCTGGTAGTTGTGAGATCTAATTCACAAGTACCTTCAGAGCCAGCGTCATTATCAACCGAAGCAATAGCTTCTACAGCCATATCGTCATCTTCCGCCAATAAAAGCTGAATCAAGCGTTGGCGCACCATTCTCCACACTGGTCGTGGATGTTCCATAAAGCGGTTGAGAGTACTGGAATGGAAAATGTTATCGTCTTCAGCCAATCCTTCGATGTTGTTAAATAGACCGGCCTTGTAGATGGTTTTCATGTCTATCACATAATCACCAATCATAGTACCAACTCGAGGCTTGTGAGTTTCACTATCATGTCCATTAGTTGGAGAGAATATTCCAAAAGGTATATTGTGGATAGAAAAATCACTGTCCGGTGAAACACCTTCCACCCACGTCCTTCGTTTGGAAAGCCAACCACAACCAACTCCTTCCGTCGACCCTTGGGCAATTAAGCCAATCAAAATCATCACGAGTAAGCCAAAATAATGCGACATGCTACATAGGACCATCATCATATTGTGGACGACGTACAAGTATTCATTTTCAATTCCAAATGCCCATCACTATGCCATACTGTATGCTATACCATATACAATATATTACGTAAGTAGTTATTTGGTATTGCTCTTTTAATTAAAAGCGCTTTTACCACAAACCGTTTTTCCCGAATTCGACGAAATTTCTGAGCCGGAGGTGTCGAATCTCCGAATAGCAAGTCGCTCATCATCAATCCGCCCTTGACATTCAATCAAGATAGAATAGAAAATCTCTACTGTTATTGTGTATCAGCCGATCATTTGTTATTAGAAGGTGATTTTGTCAACCTCACCTCTTTTGTTAGGGTTGGTATTATTTTTTCTGAGAAAAGGATTTAATTCGGAATATTCCCACTTAAATACAGAAGTTGCGGTTTTACACAGCCCATTATTTTTAATCCTCTGTACTCTCTCCACCACTAAATTATCCCCATACAGTAAAAGTGACTCATTCGTCACTTGATTCCACAATTGAATTCCATAATTTTATTTCATCGTACAAAATTCCACATTTCTTCGTTTCTTGTCTTTTGTTTTGATCACCAACGACAAATACTTTACCGTCATCCACTTCATCTTTGTTTTGTTGTGACGTTGCGTTTACCATTTGTTGTGTGTGTCTGATTTGACAGAAAGTGTTTTTTTGTTATTGGCCTTTCTCAACTGTGAACAAGTTATTGCTTGATCTTTGTTGCGATTGACAGTTGCCTACCTGACAAGCCACCTATTTGTGTCTGCATTTCTTCTTCTCTCTATGCAAATAATTCACATCTTTTGATCTCAGTTACATCATTCTCTTGCCATTTTTGTGTTCTAATTTCTCTGTGAATTTATAAGAATGACAAATAGTCTTAGCAATATGCATGCTCCCTCTGTTACGAATGAGCCAGTGACCTTGACGGAGATGACCAAGTCAAGTTTGATGAAGGGTGAAGGTAAGATTTTCTGAATCACTAGTAATTCAATATAATTTGTTCCAAATTGGTTTTACGTAGACTCTTGCCTAGGCAAACGTGGCAGAGCGGGAGCGGGTTTCCGACGGAACTTCTCCATCGAGTCCTTTGAGAGTGATTCTTCGCTTTCTAGTCCATCATATGATATGTATCCGCGATCTTCTACGCCTGGGACTTTTTCTGCTGCCCATTACCAACAATCAACTCCGATTTCTCACGTCTCTTCTCCGATGGGATTCGACTTCATGCAAGCTGTTCATATTTTGCCTCCACCTGCACCCAGTAACTTCCGCAGAGAACCCATTTCTCGAGCCAATTTTCATCCTCTCGATCATTCCAATATTGCCACTTCCAATTGCGACAGTTCCAGTGGTAGTGTGCAGAAGTCCAGTGCTCTCGGAAAGGATGCAAATTGGGGTTGGTTTGTGGATGCCGAATAACTGAATATGTTTTCAGCTCGTTTGTGCGTGAGTCCCACGGTTTTCATCCTCAGTTTTTCTCTTCTTTTCTATATTTCAACAATTTTGTTTGTGCTTTGATGTGAATGTGTTCTTAAGGCTATGAATGGACTGAAGAGGATTATGACTTGTTCATTTTATTCTTTTATTCCCTGTTAACAGCTTCCAGTCCAAGTGTGCAAACAAAGGTCAGTTTACGAACTCCAGCTGCATTAGTCGCAGCTCCATGTACTCACTCTCCTCACTTAACCGCTCGCTTCCTCGATCTCTCTACTCCATTTGCGAGTCTTCCTAACCTGTACTGGTGTCAGCATGTCAATGCCTGTTACCTTACACTCTCTTTGTATGTGTCCTCCAAGAGCATATTTGCACATAGAAGTACTATGTTTGATGCAAGTCAGTTACCAAATCCGTTATCTCTTGAGTGACAGTGTTCCGTGCTCACTTACTCGCTTCCTGATGTTGGATATCCGTTGGTGAACATCTGGTATTTCTCTACATCTACACCTAATTTGTCAATGCAATACGAGAATTTAATGCGAATCGTTGTGATTTCTAACAATATTCTGCATTGGAGTACTCGGTCTCTTTCTATTATTGAAATGTAACTCATATGCACATTAACCCGATGAATGTGTTTGCGTTTTACTTCTGCGCATCTTCATCATCTTATTCTCTCGTCCGTGATACATTCATAGTTATTGTTTGTTTGTTGTCACTCTCTGCAATGTTATATATGCGTGTGTTTGTGTATCACAGTTGTTATGTTTGTTTCATGTAATCTTGCAAAACTGACTGATATGTTTGTTTGAATGTATGTGTGTCTGTGAAATTGCGTGTATCGCCTTGTCTTAACCCTTGCACCAGTGTGTGTTTGTCCAGTAGTTATGATATTGTGTGTGTTGTGTTATCTCCTACTTGTACCGTTATATAGTATTCTATGTGTTCAGGTGTATTGTGTGTCACTTGCTGTGTCTCCTTCTCTCTATTGCTTTGTTTGTCAATTATCTGGATCTAAACGTGCCACCACTCTCATACTAGAAGAAAGCAGGTCACTATTACAACAATCTCTTTCTCTCTCTCTCTCTTTCTTTCTTTCTATTGTCGCTATATTTGACCTCCAGTAGTGTTCACATCACTCTTCTCTGTCTTATAGTTCCAGCCTCGAGTCTCTCTCTCCCTTCTTTGTCTGTGTAGTAGTAGACTCTCTCTCTCTCTCAATTGGAATTACTTGTGTGTCTTAATGACTTGTTGCGCATGTGTGTGCGCCCTTTTACCTGTCTCTCCGTCCAATCATCGCATCGCTCCACTTCTGTAGAGCGGATAATGATTTTGTTTGTGAGCCTCTCTCGCTCTCTCTCTCTCAGTCTCTCTCTCTCTATTTCATCATACATACATTTACACCTGCTTATCATACAATATAGTCTCATTCTATGCCTATTTCCATACAGCGCCTATCGGCCATCATTGTATCATACTCCCGCCGTGTCTCCCATCAGTGTT
>JACCEA010516234.1_pt1 | contig 13590 bp, 15 predicted proteins | sample 7449851 | NCBI WGS metagenome assembly JACCEA01 (sample SAMN15323453, study PRJNA562643) | freshwater metagenome | isolation source: river surface water | place: USA:Blue River Watershed | collected 2017-08-18 | reverse complement strand
GGTATAATAATTGTTAGAAAACGGGGCGGAAGACATGGAGAAATTCGTTATTTGGATAAATGAATGAAATTATTCTGAATATTTAATTTGCGTCACTATATATTAGTATTTGTGAAATATGTGTTTTTGGGGTGAGAAAACGATAAAATGGAGATCGTTTTATGAAAATAAAGTGCAAAAACCAGGGAGCGGGCACGGTGGGATATTAATTTCCGACTATATCTATAAAACTGATGGCGGCGGTTTGCAATTCCATTTTTTTGCTACCCCCACCGGTAGTATATTTGCATCAAGTTGTGAATTTAATGGGTTAGTAAGTAAGAGCTGCCGGATTCTTCCGGCGGCTCTGTTTTTAGGGGTACCCCAAGCCCGGGGAAGTTGCCCTGAGCATTCCGTTCTTTTTTCTCACCACCTCCCGATGACCATTTGCCGCGCTGAAAAAATTTTGAAGGGTCTGCATCTCGTTTCCTGAAAAACGTAAATGAACGTCTGCATGAAAAATGTGGATATCGTAACCGACGATGAGTCGTGCGGGCGGTAGGTGAAGTTGTATCTTTAACGAACGATGGCAAAAATAAAATCAGCATTCTTCTGTCAGCAGTGCGGATATGAGACACCGAAATGGACGGGTAAGTGTCCGTCGTGCGGTACATGGAATTCGTTTGTGGAAGAAGTGGTGCAGCGCGATGAAAAGAAACGAGGAGATGCGCAGGGATGGGAGGACGGTGAGAACAAAGAAAAAAATAAGGCGCATAAGCTGGATGATGTAGTGCATGTAGAGGAAAGACGGCTACCAGCGCCGGATACAGAGCTTAACAGGGTGCTGGGTGGTGGTGTGGTGCCGGGATCGGTGATACTGGTGGCGGGCGACCCGGGGATAGGAAAGAGTACCTTGTTTCTGCAATGTGCATTGCAGTGGAAATCGATAAGGACACTATATGTATCGGGAGAGGAAAGTGCACAACAAATAAAGTTGCGTGCGGAGCGACTGGGAGTGACCAACAATAATCTGTACCTGCTAACGGCGACAGACACAGCGACGATCTTTAACGAAGTGAAAAAGGTGAAGCCGCAGGTGTTGATCATAGATTCGATACAGACGCTGGAGTCGCCGTATGTAGAGTCGGCGGCGGGTAGTGTGTCGCAGGTGAGGGAGTGTGCCGCTGAGCTGCAACGATTTGCAAAGACATCGAACATACCTGTGTTCATAATTGGTCACATAACGAAGGACGGATCTATAGCCGGACCGAAGGTATTGGAGCATATGGTGGACACGGTTCTGCAGTTTGAAGGAGACCGACATTATGCCTACCGGATACTGCGGACATTGAAAAACAGGTTCGGATCGACGGCGGAACTGGGTATTTATGAGATGGTGCAGCAAGGAATGCGCGCAGTGACGAACCCATCTGAAATTTTATTATCTCAACATGATGAGCCGCTGAGCGGTATAGCTATAGCAGCAACGATGGAGGCATCGAGGCCGCTGATGATAGAAGTGCAGGCCCTGGTGACGACAGCCGTGTATGGAACGCCGCAAAGGACGGTGAGCGGCATGGATCTGAGGAGGCTGCAGTTGCTGCTGGCGGTGCTGGAGAAGCGGGGCGGGTTCCATTTTGGGGCTAAAGATGTGTTTGTGAACATAGCGGGTGGGCTAAAAATAGAGGATCCGTCGATAGAATTGGCGGTAGTGTGTTCATTATTATCTTCTTATGAAGATAAAACGTTACCATCTAATATCTGTTTGGTGGGCGAAGTAGGTTTGAGCGGAGAGATAAGGGCGGTGAACAGGATAGAACAGCGCATAGCCGAGGCGGACAAATTGGGTATGGATGTAATATTTATACCCAAGGCGAATGCGAAGGGACTGGACAGGAAAAACTACAAGATCGAGATAAAGATGGTTAACAAAGTGGAAGATGTGTACAAATTGCTTTTTGCATGATGAAATCACGTTGCCTAGAGAGTAACCGTCGATAGAAATACTTTTAAAACGAAAAAGGAGCCACATCAGTGGCTCCTTTTTTATGGAATGATATCTAACGTCGTCACAACCCCTGGAATTGCCTGAGGAAGCGAACGTCGTTCTGAGAATAGAGACGGAGGTCGTTCACCTGATATTTGATCTGAGTGATACGTTCTACACCCATGCCGAACGCGAAACCGGAATAGACCTCGGGGTCGATGCCGAAATTGCGGAGGAGGTTGGGGTGTACCATGCCGCAGCCGAGGATCTCGACCCAACCGGTGTGCTTGCACAGACTACAGCCGGAACCACCACATACCGTACAGGAGATATCCATCTCGGCACTTGGTTCGGTGAACGGGAAGTACGAGGGACGGAAGCGCACCTTGGTATCGGGGCCGAACATCTCTGTAACGAAATAATAGAGCGTTTGCTTGAGGTCGGCGAAAGAAACCTTCTTATCTACGTACAGTCCTTCGAACTGATGGAAGAAGCAGTGCGCACGAGCTGAAATTGTTTCGTTGCGATAAACACGGCCCGGACAAATGACACGAACCGGAAGCGGAGTGGTCTCGAGGATGCGTGCCTGTACGGAAGATGTATGGGTGCGTAACACCCAGTCGGGGTTCTGCGCTACGTAGAACGTATCCTGCATGTCGCGAGCTGTGTGATTCTCGGGCATGTTGAGCGACGTAAAGTTGTGCCAGTCGTCCTCGATCTCGGGACCGGTAGCGACACTAAAACCAATCTTGCTGAAAATATCGACAATTTGGTTCTCGACAATGCGCAGGGGGTGGCGAGTGCCGATTGGCAGTGCCGCACCCGGGAGACTTGTATCTATTGCCGCAGCGTTGGCGTTGCCCTCGTCTTTGAGATGGACGAACTGCTCGTAGCGGGCTTCGGCAAGTTGTTTGAATGAATTGAGCAACATGCCGGCTTCTTTACGTCCTTCCGGCGGGACGTTCTTCATTTCATTTGCCAACAGTTTGACAATACCCTTGGTGCCGAGGAACCTGATGCGAAATTGCTCGAGGTCGGCGGCGTTTGCGGGGTTGAAAGAATTAATTTCCTGCTCGTAGGGCAGAATCTGTTCCTGTAAGGATGTCATAAGGAACAAAGATATTATTTCTGCGTGAACCATGAGGGCGTGCAGGCGGGTGATATTCAGCAAAAATTGCGTTAATATGAGTAGGAAGACCGGCAGCAAACGAAAGAATGAGGAACATGTGAGGTGCCGGGCAGAATGAAATGTGTAAGCTGACTGAGCATGAATGGATTGGGAGCGGAAATAAATCTATGATAAGCAGCAGACAGCCAACGGTATGGCAGTAAGTGCGAATAACAGAAACGCGATTTGCGGGGCACCGGAATGCGAAAGACCTTTGTGTCACAAAACAACCAAATCCCTATCATGAGCGATAAATTGAAGAAAGCAGAGCGGAGTTATGTACTCTCGGACAGCAGTGTGAACGAATATGGGTTCAGGCTATTGACATCGGGTTACGAGATCGAATCATTCAGGAAGAACCCGATAGGATATTATATGCACAAGCGTGAGGACGGCATAGTGCTGAAGTGGGAGGACCTGCGGATAGAAGAAGATCAGGTGCTGGGCGTGCCGGTTATCAATCTCGTGAACGCGAGAGGTGAACAGACATTGCAGGAAGTGGAAAACGGGTTTCTAAACGCTGCATCGGTGGGGCACATAGTGGTGCTGGAGTATAGCCTGGACAAAGAACTGATGCTGCCGGGGCAAACCGGACCAACGATAACAAGGTGGTATAACAAAGAGTGCAGTCTGGTGGACATACCCGGGAACTGCAATGCACTGACCCAATTGTATGACGCCAATGAGAACGAAATGAATCTGGCGGACATGAGCGGCAATAAGTCGATATACGCGATAGGCAATAATGAATTGCTGGCGACAATGGCCGCGCACCTGAAAATGGATAAGACAAGTGACGCACTACAAATAGGCAAGGCAGTGGAGCAACTGACACTGAAAGCGACACAACTGGAAGCAGAGAATCAGTTGTTGTATGAAGAAAGGAGCCGACTAACAGCGACGTTGGAGGAAATACAAAAGAGCCGAATGAAGGCCGAAGTGCAATCGCTGCTGGTGAGCGCGCTCGAAGACAAGAAGGTGACGGTGGAATTGCGAGACCGGTTGGCCGCCGACTATGCGGGCAATCCGGAAGGACTGCGAACACTACTGGAGGCAATGCCTGCTTATCGATCGATAGCTGAACAACTGAGCCAACCGAGAACGGAAGGTAATGTCGCTGAATGGACCTGGGATGACTATGAGCGCAATGACCCCAGTGGTAAGAAGCTAATGGAACTGCGCGCGACAGATGGTGCGAAATATCAGGAGTTGTTCAACAACAAATTCAACGCCTGAGCGAAATAAAATAACAACACCCACTTCTACGGGGAAAAGCAAAATGCACGAGCGTGCAAGGCGCTGCTGTGTGCTGTAATGAGATAAAATTCTATCACCAAACAATCATAAAAAAAGATGGCAATTCAAAAAGAGATATGGCAGGACCATATAGAGGGGAATCTATTCAAGAACAATGAGTTTCTGCTGGCGTCGACAGATGCAAGTCAGTATGTGCTGCAAGGCAAGGTAGTGCACATACCGCAGGCAGGAGCGACGGCTACTGTGGTAAAGAACCGAGCATCGGTGCCGGCGACAGTAGTGCAGCGGACGGACACAGACGTAACCTATGTGCTGGATGAGTTCACAACGGATCCGATACTGATACCGAATGCGGAGAGTTTTGAACTGAGCTACAACAAACGCGAAAGCATACTGGCCGAGTATGAGTCGTCGCTGAGGCAGACAATAGCGGAGAACCTGCTGATAGACTGGAGCCCGACGGGTGCGACAGGAACGATCATCAGAACAACAGGTGTATCGACCGCGACGCACCTTGATGACACGACAGGTAACCGAAAGAAGCTGACGGTGAACGACCTGAAACACGCGCAACTGCAAATGAACAAACAGAACATACCGATGGAAGGCAGGTATGCCCTGATAAGTGCAGATATGTTTCAGCAACTAACGGATGATATGTCGGCAACGCAATACCGCGATTTCAGCGCGGCCTATGATGTGAAAGACGGTGTGCTGGGACGTTTGTTCGGTTTCAACATTATGATGAGGGGAAGTGTGGTGAGCTACGATAACACGACGCTGCCGGAAGTGAACAGCTATGGAGCACTGGCCGCAGCAGACGACAATGACGGTGTGCTGTGCTGGCAGGTGAGCGCGGTGGAGCGCGCGCTGGGACAGATCACATTCTTTGAGCGAATAGGAGACCCAACCTACTATGGTGACATATATAGCGTGGGTGTGAGAATGGGAGCGAGGAAACGCAGAAATGACGCGAAGGGAATTGTGGCCATAGTGCAGGCCGCAGCATAAAAGAAGAAAATGCTGAGTGAGATAAAAATATGGATACTCATAGGGGCGGCCGGTGTAATGGCAACAATACTGGGCTTTACGGTAAAGGTGATCACGGATCAGGTGATAAAGAGGCTGGATGAAATAGTGACGGAGTTGAAACAACTGACACAAGTGACAACCGTGCAGGGACAACAGATACAGGGGTTGAAAGACCAGGAAGCCATGATACACCGCCGCCTCAATGAGCATGCCGAACGACTACATGCGCTGGAGACAAGCGCGATACTCCATAAACACTAAAACCAAGAAAACATGTTCTGTACGAAAATGAGAAAGAAGATACGGCAGCTGGTGCAACACTTTGACGAGTATGTTGAAGCACATGCAGAAACGGCATTGCAGATAACAACGGCACTGAAAGAAATGTTGGAGTCGCCGGCTGCAGATGTAGTGACATTGCTGATACCGGGTGAAGCAGATGATCTGCTGAAGCGACACATAGTGACAGCACTGGAGAAAGCGGTAATGACCCTGACAGCAATGAATACATGCGCGGAAGAGGGAGATATCAATGCAAGAATCAAGTGCCTGATAACTGAGCTGGCAAAGGCTGCACCAGAGGTGAAGGACGCGCTGCTGCATAAGTTGGCCAGTCTAATTACCGCCGCGCTGGACGGAGGCCGGATGAAGCAAAGGGATTATGATCTTTTTGTTCAGGCAAAATATACCGCATCGAGGTAGGATAAGTGCATTGTTACGAGATGGTGTTTCGTGAACGAGTGGACGACAACGAACTGTAAATAAAAAACGAAAAAAATGGGTAGTGTAAATATAACGTTGGCCAACGGCCAATTAGGCGGAACGCTGCAGACCAATGATGGAATAGCCGGCCTGGTAGTGACGGGGGCGACTGAGGGCGCTTACACGGTGGGTACGCCGATACTGATAACAAGTGTTGCATCTGCCAACGCAGCAGGGATAACAGAGACGGGAAACGAATTTGCTATGCGACAGGTGAAGGAGTTTTATGCACAGGCGGGAAGCGGCGCGCAACTGTACCTGATGCTTGTGCCTGCAACGATGACCATAGATGAGGTGACCCTGGTAAGTGAGGCTGCAGGTGCAAGGAAGCTGCTGGATTATGCTGGAGGCAGGATAAAATTGCTGGGTGTGCTGAGTGATGACGCGGCTGTTATTGCAGCGGGATCGGCGGTGACTGTGACCAATGGTGTGAATGAGGATGTATATACCGCAGCGACAAATATGGCGGCACTTGCACAGGAGTACTTTGAAGCACACAAGCCATTCAGGGCCGTGATAGGAGGAACCAGTTATTCGGGAAGTGCAGCAGCACTCACAGATATGGCTACTGGAGGAACGAATAACCGAACAGCTATTGTGATAGGTGATACTGTGGCGGGAAAGGGTGCATGTGTTGGGCTGGTGTTGGGTGTGCTTTCAACGGTGCCCGTGCAACGAAAGATAAGCAGGGTGAGGAACGGACCACTTTCGAATGCCAGCGCATTTCTTGCAACAACAGCGGTGGCTTCTGTTGCGGAGAGCCTGCCGGTAATAGCAGGAAAGGGATTCATCACGTTTATTACCTATCCCAATACGACCGGTTATTATTTCTCGGGTGATCCGACCTGTGCCGCGACGACGGATGACTACAGTGTGCTGGCGAGAGGACGCGTAATAGACAAGGCGCATGTGCTGGCCTATGCAACTTTTGTGCAGGTGATGGATGATGAAGTGCCGGTGACCACAGACGGAACACTGGAGCCAGGATTCTGCAAATGGCTGAGCCAGCAGATAGAGAACCTGATCAATAATACCATGACCGCGAACAGGGAGATAAGCAGCGTGAAGTGCTTTATAGACCCTGAGCAGAATATACTGAGCACCAATCAGCTGAATGTAGTGATAGGAATTGTGCCGGTGGGATATGCGACACAGATAGAGATCAGCCTTGGTTTCAATAACCCGGCGATCTAGAAGGACTGAACATTTAATAACCGGATAAAAGAAACAAAGAATGCCAACGATACCATTTTTCGATAGTAAAGACTGTGAATGGGCAGATATGACCGTCACAGTGGCGGGATCGAACCTGACCAAGATAAGGGGACTGAAATACAGAGCCCTGAAGGATAAACAACTGCTGCATGCCGCAGGCGATGAGCCAATAAGTATACAGGGAGGGAAGCGGACCTATGAGGGACATATAAAGGTGCTGAAGGGAGCGCTGGATGACATGAACAAGGCGGCGCTGCTGGCGGGTGGTGATGACATCCTTGATCTGCAGTTCGACATTGTGATCACGTACAAGGCCAAAGGAGCGAGAGGTTTGCAGACTGATACCCTTGTGGGCGTAGAGATAAAAGAGTTTGAGAAAGGATGGGACCAGGGAGCAAAGCATATGGACGTGACGCTGCCGATAGTATTCATGAAACTGGTTTCTGTACAATAAAATACTAACCAGATGAACGAACAGAATAGCAAGCCAACAGGAAGTGTCGCTGAAGCGCAGATAAGGGAATGGAAGGCGAGCCATAAGTATGGAATCTACTCGATTGAAGTGGATGGTCACATTGCCTACTTCAAGAACCCGGGAAGGCATGAATTGAATTGTGCAATGAGCAAGGCCGATAATGAGCGGGCGCTGGACATGTACGAAGAGCTGGCGTCGTTGACCTTTCTTGGTGGAAGTGAAGAGGTGCTGCGCGATGATCAGATGTTCATAGGTGTATGCCAGGAGTTGAAGGTGAAACTGGAAGGTAAGAGGGCCGTACTGGTAAACTTATAGAGGGATCGTGCGGCGGTCCGACGCACGATCCCGTGGGATATATGGAGACGATAATGGAATACCATTTGCCGGGACTGGACCACAGGAAGTTAAGTGACGAAGAGTTTGCGAGGAAAATTGCGCACCTGAATTATATACTGCAACGTAAACGACCTGCAGATGAGCATGAGTAAAAAGAAAAGGAAGAGCGATGGAGCAGGGAACAATAGGAGCCGATAAGCAAATGGTTGTAGTCACTGATATGAGCGGTGTGAACAGAATACCTGAGGTGGCTGCGCAGTTTGTGAAAATGAGGAATCGAAGTCTTAAAGTCAGTGGCATGGGGCTGTCATCGGTATTGGGATTTATGCTGTATGGGAGGAAAGCGGTTTCCCAAGACAGGGAGAAACCCCAACCGAACAACCCGCAAAACAATGGTGAAGAGCGGGTCTCGGGGAAAGGGATAATTACTGGTAGGAGCGTAAGGGCAAGCAGGATAGAAGGGAACAAGCCGTGGATTAACATAGAGCGACTGCCAGTCTTCTTAAAGGAGAATATGTTGCGAATTCCGATTGCACGCGCTGGGAAGTTGCGGATAGTGGAATCGGCTATGAATTCCAGAGTAATGACAAGCCCGGATTCACATGAAGCAATTAGTTTCCCGGGCAAAGGAAGACAGCCTTTACAGGAGTCAGAAGGGAAGCAGATTGCCATTGGGAAGAACATGGACAGCCGTCGTAAAAATGCTCTTCGTCTAAATGAACAAAAGACTCCAACGATAGTGGCTCCTTTGTATGTGCAAAAGACGGGAACAGGGATTGAGAGAATAAGAGCCATTGGCGGGTTGCGAAGGGATGGTGAATTGGCGGTGGCATATGACTTGCGTACATCAGGCGGTGTTGAGAAATCTCTTTCGAGGGGCGGTTTGCATAGGGCTAATAGTAGTTTGGTGATGTCTTCCGGAATGTTGCAACGAAGTACTGTGGGGCATGATGAATCGGGTAGAATCTCACGAAACAATTTAAATCGGTCGATAAAGCCAGTGTCATTAAAGCCGAATTTTTCGAAGGATGGATCAGTGCTGTCAAATGTGGGGAAGTCTGGCGAGACACAATTCGATTTACCGACAGAAGGTGCTACAGGAAAAGAAAGGAGAAGAGTAGGCAGGAACGGCAATCAGCGAAACCAGGCCGTGAAAGTAGAGATCAATCAGCCATTGATAGGATCGGTGACGATCCAAACGAGCAGAGGAGACACAGGTGTGTATGAGTTGCGGTCGAAGATAGAAGGAGTATTAATGGACATTCTTGAAAGTGTAAACACAATTGGATAAGAGATGGCGAGGATAAGTTTGAGTCTGGTTGATCTTTATAAGAAGGCTTTTGGTGTGAGCCCTGAGGCGTTCAAGCCAAATTTCCCGAAGACATATGGCGAGGTGGAAGGAATGAGGACGGCTACCGGCATGGGTGGTTCGCCGTACTATGAAGACGGGAGGAATGGCAAAGTATTCATGCCGGTCACCATCAGTTTTGAGGATGAGGACCAAGTGGCGTACGGAGGTGCGGGAAGTGAGTCGAACTCAGGTCAGAAGCCGAACAAGTCGTGGCAGTTGCCTAATCCAGTGGTGAGTGTAGAGAGCAAGAAGCACATCATAAACACAGCATTGACCGAGCGAAGAGGTACCGTGAAGGAGATGATCAATACCTCGGACTACGAGATAACGATAAGAGGACTGATAATAGGGCCCACACATGATTTTCCCGAGGACCAGATGGCGATGTTGAGAGATGCCTATGAACAGAACAAGCCTGTTTCCATTGCTTCGGCCGTGACCGATATATTCTTGCTGAGACCAGACAGGAGTGGCAGCGACAAAGTGGTGATAGCCGAAATGCGCATGCCGGTGATACCTGGTGTAAAGAACGTGAGACCCTATGAATTGAAACTGATCAGTGATGAGACCTTTAACCTGATATCAATAGAGTGATGTTTGTATTAAACAGTAAGATAGCGATAGGTGGATTCTTTTTTACCACCGTGAATGAAGTGGTGATAAGGAAGAGCGCGCATAGTGTTGTGGAGACAGCGGAAGTGCACATCCCTGCGGTGGCAATGATAAGAAGGAAGGGAAGAGCACAACCGGAAAGAAGAACGACATCCGAACTATTTCGTGCGGGAGACGCTGTTGTTATAAAGCTAGGATACAATGGTTCACTTGAGACGGAGTTTACGGGCTATGTAAAGAATGTAGCGAGTAACAAACACGTGGCTATAGAATGCGAGGGTGTAAGTTGGTTGCTAAGACGAATTGCGCCGGAGAAGATAGTTAATGCAAAGGATGTTGAAAGCGCGATAGTAGCGATAAGAAAAATGCTACCGGGACTGCATGTCAAGTGCAATGATAATGTGGAGTTGACAAATGTGTTTTCAGCGGGCATGTCGGGACTGGATGTGGTAAAAGCCATCAGCACATATACAGATGGGAACATACAGTGTTTTATGGCGGAGCGGGATGTGCTATGGTGCGGGCGGTTCTATACGTCATGTGCAAATGGAGAGGTGTTTAACAGGGGTAGTGTAGTAAAATACAAGGTGGGGTATAATGCGCTGAGAGACAGTGAACTGAGGACGCACAATACTGAAGCCGCGCCAGCCCAGGTGACGTATATGAGGCGGCCTATCAACGGAATTGTTGAATCGGGCACGGCCGTTATGGTTGGTAAAACAGGAGCAAATTATGAGCGGATGCTTAACCATGTGGCAGGTAGAACGGGCCTGAAGCAGCTTGCTGACGAGCGTATGGAGCGGTTCAGGTATAGCGGACTTGATGGCCAGCTTACTGCCTTTTTGCAGCCGTATGTTCAGCCGGGATACAGGGTGTCTATTGCAGATAGTTTGAACAAAGACAGGGACGGGATCTATTTAGCGGAAAGTGTGGAGGTTCGGTTTGGTGTAGGTGGGGCCAGGCGAATAATTGAGATAGGACCAAGAGTGAAGAAAATGTAAAAGGATGAATAGAAATAGTGCGAGGATAATTGACGGATTGAAAGAGCTATCACGGAGACCTTTTGAAATTGTGTCGGGCAAGGTTGTCGGCGGGAGTATTGATCCTGGTGCAAACACGATGAGTGTCATGCTGTCGGCAAACGGACTGGAAATAAAGGATGTTCTACTAAAAGCAACGAGTGATGGTACCGATGGAGTGATCGCTATTCCTGAAGAAGGCAGCGATGTGGTGATTGGCAGCATTGATGGGCCGGGGCAATGGACCCTGCTTCAGGCAAGCAGGGTAGCGAAGTGGGAGTTGCGGTTGCATGGACGATCGGTTGTTGTTACGCCGGAATCCATTGAAATAGACACAGGAATGGCAACTGTGAGAGTAGCGGAGAAGGTAACCGTCAGATGTGGTACAGAGGACCTTTACACACTTTTTCGGGACGTGTTGGATAGCATAAAACTAATCACTGTGACGACCTCCACAGGGCCTAGTTCGGTGCCGGTGAACGTTGCCATGTTTGATGCAATTCTATTACGACTGAACAACTTGTTAGCTGCATAAATACGAAGAAGATATGGCGAGGGAGATGAAAGATATTTCACTGGATGAAGGAGACGATCTTCTGATTGATAGCGGAGACCTGCTGATAGTGGAAAGCACGGCAGCGCATCAGCGTCAGTTGTTGCTGAACAATAAGGGAGATTTTAAAGAAAACCCGACCATCTGTGCCGGTGTTTTCAACTATCTGAATGACGAAAATTTCGAAGGTATGATCAGGGCTATCAATGTGGAGTTTTGTCGGGACGGTATGATCGTTTCCGATATTAAGTTGAACAGAGACGGATCGATAGAGACAAACGCAGTGTATCAGTAAACATACAATTAAATGAAAACAGGAATAGTGCAGCCCAATCAGAGTTTGCTGGATATCGTTGTTACTGAATATGGAACAGTGGAGGCGGCCATGAGTGTTGCGATGGCTAACGGAACAGACGTAGGAAGTGTGCCGATAGCCGGAACCAATGTCAGCTTACCGGAAGTATCGGAAGATCGAACAGACATATCGACCATTGAATATCTGCGCAGGGAGAGGATCTTATTGGGAACAGCATACACTACCGGATTGGGCTATTGGATGGTATTGCGTCCCAGGATATTTGCCGTGCCGAATGAGGTGGGTGATCCGCATGTGATGGGGTATTACAAATTTGAGATGCTGGGTGGTACCGATTTTTTGAATCTCAATCTGATCGACGTTGAATTTCCCGGGAATAATCGCCTTATGTACCAGACGGAAGAGCGGTTTATTATGGGGCTAACGCCCGAGAGTGCGTTGCCTGAATCAGTAACTGCAATGGCCGGCATCACCATCCCCTATAAGTTGCCATGGAGTGTCGGGTTCGGTTATATGATCGTGTGGAGTGACCTGAGCGCGCCTATTACTACGGCAACGTATGGTGACATTGCCGGCAATACAGCCTACGTGGCACCTGTGACTGTTTTTGACAATACCAGCAATACAGTTGTGGAGCATTTGTTGGGCGACATAAGTATTGAATTGGTTTCATCAACAAACACGAATGTGACATTGAGGTTGATAAGACAACACCCAACGATTGTCCTCACAAACTTCAGCACGTATAGTATGGAATGGCTGGGAATAGCGAGTACGGGTATTCCTGACCCATCGGATCCCGGAAATCCGGATAAGACAGTAGTGACACTCAATGCCGGTCAGCACACATTGGGGTTAAAGACGACATACATGAATACGGCAGCGGGAGTTACTTATCCGGCTTCGGTTTTTACAATGGTTATCACAGTTGAATAAAGAAACAATGGCAAGAAAGATCAAGGAGATACAGGACCAGATAATTGGTACGATGACAACTGATCCGCATTTGAGCACATATACCTGGAGCGATAGCAAGGTGGCGATGTGGCGGTTGTGGACCTATGTTGTTGCTGTGTGTATATGGACACTGGAAGAGTTGTTTGATGCACATAGAACAGAGATGGAGTTGAAGATCGGTACTATGCGACCACATAAGCTATCATGGTATGTAAATAAGGCAAAGACATTTCAGTATGGGGTGGTGCTTCCGCCGGATAGCGATGAGTATACCGATCCAACCGACGACCCGAGTGTTGCAATTGTTCGATACGCGGCAGCCATAGAGTTGCTGAACATGATAAGGATAAAAGTGGCGAAGGGCCCTGACGCAGCATTGGAAGGTTTGACGACACCCGAGCTTAGTGCGTTTACAACATACATGAACAGGATAAAGGATGCGGGAGTGAGGCTGCAAATCACGAGTGATGCGCCGGATGCATTCAGAGTGTCCTTGAAGATATTCTATGATCCGCTCGTGCTGACGGCTGCTGGTTCCAGGATAGATGGCACTGCGGTCAATCCGGTAATG
>JACCEA010189799.1_pt1 | contig 13591 bp, 14 predicted proteins | sample 7449851 | NCBI WGS metagenome assembly JACCEA01 (sample SAMN15323453, study PRJNA562643) | freshwater metagenome | isolation source: river surface water | place: USA:Blue River Watershed | collected 2017-08-18 | reverse complement strand
GATCGTCGCGCAGGAGATGCAGGCCATCGGCAGGATGTGTTGCTGGAGGTCAATATCGGCAACGAGCCCACAAAAGCAGGGTTTGGTCCGGACGATGTACGACAAGCCGTGTCAGAGTTGGCGAAGCTCTCCCATATCCGTATCAAGGGATTGATGGCTATACCGCCTCCAACTAGTGATCCTGGTTCAGCCCGACCGTATTTCAGAAAGCTCACTGAGTTAGCGAAGATGATCGATGCGCAACATCTCCCATCAGTGAAAATGGACGAGTTATCCATGGGCATGTCGAACGACTATGAAGTCGCCATAGAAGAAGGGGCAACGCTTGTTCGTGTCGGCAGCGCCATTTTTGGAGCACGACATGTCTAGCGCAGACGGTATGCATACACTTGGGTTGATCGGTGGTGGGCGTATGGCTGAAGCGTTGATCAACGGTGTGCTTACTGCCAGGTTGTTTGAGCCGAAACAAATCTGTGTGGCAGATCCCGACGGCACACGGCAGGATCACCTCAAGAGACATTATGGGGTTCAAGTGGGTCTCGTGAATGATGAGGTGGTACGTGCAAGTGATATCGTCATGCTCGCCGTTAAGCCGCAGGTCCTTGCCGACGTACTCGGAGGGATGGGAATGGGTGTCGGTCGTCGGCTCGTCGTGTCGGTGGCTGCCGGAGTTCCCATCGGTCGGATTCAGGAATTCCTTGGCTCTCAAACGTCAATTATTCGTGCCATGCCGAACACTCCGGCGATGGTTGGCGCGGGGATGACGGCATTAGCGGTTGGTCCAGGAGTTTCGCCGGAGGCGGTCGCCCGCGTGCAGCAGATATTTGAAGCGGTCGGCAAGGTGGTTCTGCTTGAGGAGCGTCTTATGGATGCTGTGACTGGTTTAAGCGGAAGCGGCCCTGCCTATATTTTCCTCGCTATCGAGGCGATGGCGGATGGTGGAGTCAAAATGGGGTTGCCCCGAGAGACGGCAAGTATGCTGGCGGCGCAGACGGTGTTGGGTGCGGCTCGGATGGTACTAGAGTCTGGTCAGCATCCTGCACGCCTGAAGGACCAAGTCGCTTCTCCCGGAGGGACGACGATCGCCGGATTGCATCGGTTGGAGCAAGGGGGGCTGCGGGCTGTATTAATGGACGCAGTTGAGGCTGCGACAAGACGATCTCAGGAGCTTGGAAACTAATGTTTGTGGTTGGAAATACCTTGTTAGGACTGGCAACGGTGCTAGACTATGCCTTGTCGTTCTATAGCTGGATTATTATTGCACGGGCGCTCATTTCGTGGGTCAATCCGGATCCGTGGAATCCAATCGTCCAATTTCTCACGCGTGCGACGGAACCGATACTGGCTCCGATTCGGCGACGGATCGGCTTGGGGATGGGAATAGATCTTTCCCCGTTGATCATCCTTGCAACGATTTGGTTTATGCAGATTGCGGTTGTACAGTCCATAAAGGATATAGCAGTACGGATGAATTGACGCAACCGATGGGGGATGGCATGAAGATCACGCCGATCGACATTCAACAGATGGTGTTTCAGGTCAAGCTTCGTGGCTATGATCGTGAGGAGGTCAACCGATTTCTGGAGGAGATTGCACAGACGGTTGAGTACCTGAATCGAGACAATGCCACATTACGCGAACGAATCTATTCGCTCGAACAACAGGTGACAGAGCTGAAGCGGACCGAGACGACTTTATCCAATACCCTGGTTTCAGCACAGTCGCTGGCTGAGGACGTCAAACGGAGCGCCCAACGAGATGCGGAGCTGATTGTGAAAGAAGCGGAATTGAAGGCCAGCGAACTCTTTCGGCAAGCAAGGGTTGAGCTCGGAAATACCCAGCGGGATCTGTCTATCCTGAAAAAACAGCGCCTGCTGATGGTGGAGCGTATGCGAGCCACGCTCAGTACGTTCGAACGAATGTTGGATGTTGAAGCGAGTGAGGTCTATCAAGAGCATCACATTGTGCCGGAGGAAAAAATGGAAGGAGAGTCCAGCCCGTTGCGCTGATTCGTTGAATATCCTCGTCTAGCCGATGGTCTAGTTGTAACGCTGCTTTCGGTTGTTTTAGATCAAGCATCTCCTCATGCCTGAACCTTCTGCAATTCAGATTGCACTTGACCGAGCTGTTGTGAATGGAGTTTTCCCCGGAGCAGTATTGGCGGTGCGCCAGGGAGACGGAGCGATCGCACGATTTTGTGCCGGACGGTTATCGATAGATCCACCAGGAGACTCCGTTCTTGTCTCCACCGTCTATGATCTGGCTTCTTTAACGAAACCTCTGGCAACCGTGACGTCTCTCGTTCTGTTGGTTCAGAACGGCCAGTGCCGACTTGATGCCCATCTAGCTGAGTACCTTGAGGAATGCGCTGAGAGTCCAATCGGGGCTGCAACCCTTCGAGACTTATTGACTCATCAATCTGGCTTGCCTGGATGGCGAGGTTATTATGAGCGGCTCAGCCCAGATGGAACTGTTCCATCATCAAGGGACGGGAGGAGCTCAGCGAAGCAAAAGCTGTTGAACTTAATCCGATCAGAACCCTTAGTCTATGAGCGCGGTGCTCGCAGCCTTTATAGCGATCTGGGGTTCATGTTGCTGGGGATGATCGTTGAACGGACCAGCGGGCGATCATTGAATCAGTTTTTCTCTGATCGTATCCTGCATCGGCTGGGGAAGCCATCCATTCAATTTGTCCTACCTGAGGAGCGAGATGCATTTCTGGAGCGAATACGTGAAACAAAGGACGGTGTCGCTCCGACTGAGTACGATCCTTGGCGAGGCCGGGTGCTATGCGGAGAGGTGCATGACCAGAATGCAGGTGCAATGGGAGGAGAAGCGGGGCACGCGGGGTTGTTTGGAAATGTTGACGCGGTCATGACCATCACAGGCGAGTGGCTGAAGGCGCATCACGGGCAGCCGGCGATGCTTGATAGGGATCATGTCCGGGAGTTTACCAAGAGGCAGGCGAGAGGGGAGGCGTCCAGCTGGGCTCTAGGGTGGGATACTCCCTCCAAGCCGTCATCCGCTGGATGTCGCTTCTCAGATCAGTCCTTCGGCCATCTTGGTTATACTGGAACATCAATTTGGATTGATCCTGTACAGCGTTTGGAGGTGGTATTGCTTTCCAATCGCGTTCATCCTTCAAGTCGGAATGAAACGATTCGAGAGTTCCGTCCGGCGATCCACGACCTCGTCAGTCAGGAATTTCTTGCCTGACATCAAGCACGGTCTGGATAATCGATCCAGGTTTCCTTCTCGGCGAGATATCGGGTGCCCTTAAAATTAGGTCGTGTTCGCAGACGTGTAAACCCAAAATCTTGGAGCTTTTTAACCAATTCCTTTACGGCAGCGATAATGGTCGAGTGCGATTGGCTCTCAACGATCAAGGCTTCATACATCACTTTTGTTGAGTAGCCGGCCGAGGTTCGATTCACGAGAATGGCCCGGTTAAAGTAGCGGTCACTCGGATCCACCCCTTCCACTTGATGTTTTTCGACCAATCCTTCTTTCTTGAATAGGAGCGGTAACGTACTCATGCTTCCGTATCCCTTCGCCATCGGTTGAGATAGTAGACCACCCAATTGATTATAGGAGGTGTCCCTCCCTCCCTGCAACTCGTTGACAAGCGCACCATCGGTTACTATGATGCCTCGCCTCGTCAAGTCAGGGGCATGTCCAAACTCCACTCCATGAATATTCCCAATAGTCTGACCATTCTTCGTATCCTCTTGGTTCCCGTGTTCATCGGCTTCATGACCTATGGCTCCTATGGATTGGCCCTGTTGACTCTGCTTCTTGCCGGGCTTACGGATGCGGTTGATGGCTACCTCGCACGCAAGCTTAATCAGAGAACGCGATTGGGAACGTTACTCGATCCGCTCGCGGACAAGCTGCTGCTGACATCAAGCTTTATTTCACTTGCGGTGCTCCATCTCGTGCCGTCGTGGCTTGTCATTCTGGTCGTGAGCCGGGATCTGATGCTCTTGCTGGGGACGGTGGTTGCCCATGTGACGAGTACGCCGATCAATGTCACTCCGACGTTCCTAGGAAAAGGAACGACGCTGTTTCAATTGAGCTATGTTCTTCTAACCATTCTACTGACATGGCGTGGGGTTGATCGCTCGACGATTACCCCGCTTGTTGTCTTAATGGTTGGGTTTACGCTTGCCTCAGGATTCCACTATCTATATCGAGGATATCGAGATGCGAATGCAGCCCCTCCGCTGACCTAATTCCCCCCTGTTCAACCTCACGATCCGCCTGTGGGCCCAGGTAAATAATGTAATTGTTTTTGACAGGGTTTCGAGTCGCCAGTAGACTTCCTCTGTAGTCTCCATAATTGTTCGATAACCGGCATTGGAGCCGTAACAGGTTGAAAACCTATGGCCACATTTGCGTACATTGGGCGCAGTAAGTCTGGAGTAGTGAAGAAGGGTGAGTTGGTTGCCAAGTCGAGAGATGAGGCTGCGGACCAGTTACGCAAGCAGAACCTCGTCGTCACGAGTCTCGAAGAGAAGGCGGCCAAAGAGGGATTTAGTTTTCAGCTGGGAAGCGGGGTGAAGGAAAAGGACCTGGTCGTATTCACTCGACAATTTGGGACGATGATCAATGCAGGGTTGCCGTTGATTCAATGCCTCGAAATCCTCTCGACGCAGTCCGAGAATGCCGTGTTGAGAAAGTCGGTCGGTGAAATCAAGGGACGGGTCGAAGGTGGATCAACATTTTCGGACGCCCTCAGTAAACATCCAAAAATTTTCGATGACCTATACGTCAATATGGTCCATGCCGGCGAGGTGGGAGGATTACTGGATACCATTCTCGGACGATTGTCGAAGCATATCGAAAAGGCCATGAAGTTAAAAGGGCAGATCAAGAGCGCCATGGTCTATCCTGCCGCCATTTTGGGCATCGCCGCAATCGTGATTACCGTCTTAATGATTTGGGTCATCCCGGTGTTCGAGAAAATGTTCAAGGAAATGTCCGGCGGGAAAATGGGACTTCCTGCCCCGACCCAGCTCGTCATTGACATGAGTAATTTTGCGCAGGGGAATTGGTATATCATGCTGGGTGTGATTATCGGGTCAGTGGTGGGAATCAAAAAGTACTATGGAACGAAACAGGGGAGATTGGCCATCGACAAGTTCCTGCTGAAGTTGCCGGTATTTGGGGACCTGATTCGTAAGGCGTCGGTGGCCAAGTTCACCAGGACATTGGGGACATTGCTGGCGAGTGGTGTGCCTCTCTTGGAGGCATTGACGATTTGTGCCAAGACTTCTGGTAACAAGGTTGTTGAAGGGGCACTACTGGATGCGAAGGTCAGCATCAGCGGAGGAAAGACGATTTCTGAACCACTCGCAAAAAGCGGCACATTCCCGAAGATGGTCACGCATATGATCTCGGTCGGAGAGTCAACCGGTGCGCTGGATACCATGCTTGGGAAGATCGCGGATTTCTACGAAGACGAGGTCGACGAGGCTGTTGGAAATCTCACGGCACTCTTGGAACCGATGATGATGGTGTTTCTGGGAGTCACGGTCGGCTTCATCGTGGTGGCGATGTATTTGCCGATCTTCACCATGGCTTCTGCGATCGGGTAATGCATGCACTGAGGTGGGCAATTCTTCCTGCCCACCTCCTGAGTCAAGCTGGTCAGACGTTTGTCCATCCTTATTGCGGTAAATCCTAGCGGTATCCTTCCCGCCCACAGGCCTTTCAGCGGCGATGGCCGTCCCAGTCGAGTCGCTCACTCGACGGAGGATAATGGCCTGACTAGAAGGTGATCACTGCGTGGACGAGATCAAGACCAGAATCTATTGGTTGATGGGCTGGCGGGTCGTTCTTGTTACGTTACTGTTAGGGCTGTCTCTTGCATTCCAGGTGACGAAAGGCGAGCGCGTCGAAACGTTCTATGCCTTGATCGTCTTTACCTATGGAGCCACGATCCTTTACGCCCTCATCCTGCAACATCTCGTTCGTTCAGAATTACTTGTGCGGTTTGCGTGGGGGCAGATCGCCATAGATTTTATCGTCGAGTCTGTGCTGATTGCACGAACAGGCGGAATTGAAAGTCCCTTTGCCGTACTCTATGTCATCAGCGTGACCGTGGCAAGCTTGGTGCCACGGCGTCGAGTCGGCCTGTTGACGGCAAGCCTCTGCATCATCCTGTTTGGGCTTCTCACTAACTTGCAGCTGTATGGTCTTACGGAGACCTGGGGGTGGCTTCCTCATACCCGACTGAGTGCCGCGGAGACGCTTCAGGCGTTCGGCGTGTATGCGCTGGCGTTTCTGGTCGTCGGGTTCCTGAGTGGCGCCCTTGCGGATCAATTGCGGACGGCGGATCAATCGCTCCGAGAAAAAGAGCAGGGGCTCCATCGTCTCCGAGCGTTCCATGAGAACATCGTGAACAGCATCAGCAGCGGGGTGTTCACAACCGATGCGCATGGCCTGATCACGTCATTCAATCCTGCCGCCGAAGAAGCGACCGGCTATAGCAGCAAGCAAGTCCACGGGCGCCCTTGGCGCGAAGTCTTCAACTGGCAGCCAGAGGGATTAGAGAACGAGGGTCCTGAACGTGTTTCCCATAATCTGCGATTCGAGGTCGAGTGTAAGCGGGCTGATGGGAATCGGCTGATTCTCGGCATGACACTCGGCCCCTTACACGAACAAGGCGAAACGACAGGCCTGGTGGGCGTCTGTAAGGATCTCACACAGATCCGTGATTTAGAAGAGGAAATGCGACGCAAGGAATGGCTTGCCAGCCTTGGAGAAATGTCGGCGGGGATGGCGCATGAAATTCGAAATCCGCTCGGTGCCCTCGCCGGTGCGATGCAAATGCTTAGGAAAGACGTCCAAGCCGACGAAACGAGTCAACGGTTGGTGGAGATTGCCGTACGAGAAGCCACTCGGCTGAATGCCATCATTACAGAGTTCTTGCAGTATGCCAGGCCTCCGGCTCTGAATTTGGTCGAGTGTGATTTGAACAAAGTCCTTGCTGAGACGTTTGATCTAGTACAACATGAAGCACGAACGAGACCGAACATCACTGTTGTGACTGTTCCCTGTCCCGACACACTGCCCGCACAAGTGGATCAGGATCAGATGAAACAAGTGTTCTGGAATTTTGCCGTGAACGCCTTTGATGCGATGCCCAAGGGCGGTCAGTTGACGGTCTCAACCGGATGCCGAAAGGTGGATGTGGCAGGTCGGAAAGCCGAGGTGATTGAGGTGTCGTTTCATGATACGGGAGAAGGCATTCCGAAGAAGAATCTCGACAAGATTTTTCTGCCGTTCTTTACCACCAAGAAGAGCGGGTCCGGATTAGGATTGGCGGCGGTCCATCGCATCGTGGATCTTCATGGTGGGTGGATCAAAGTGGAGAGTGAGGAGGGGCTGGGAACGCGGTTCGGGGTCTGTTTGCCTCGTGCCGCAGATTCTGGGGTCAGACTCTGGCATGAGGGAAGAGAGCCGTGGAAAAGATTTTAGTCGTCGATGATGAACAAAGCTTGCGCGAGGTCTTGAGCATCATGCTCAAACGGGCCGGGTATGCCGTGACCATCGCCATGGACGGTGAGGATGCCGTTGAATTACTACAGAAGGAGATCTTCGATCTGGTCATCACCGATCTGCGCATGCCGAAGGTTGATGGGATGGAAGTCCTCAAAGCGGTCAAATCGGCCTCTCCGGAGACGGTGGTGTTGATCATCACTGCCTTTGCGAGTGCGGACTCAGCCGTCGAAGCGATGAAGCAGGGAGCCTATGATTATCTAACGAAACCCTTTCAAGTTGATGAAGTGCAGTTGATCATCCGGAATGCATTGGAAAAGCGGCGTCTGACGACCGAGAACATGTTACTCAAGCGAGAAATGGCGAGTCAGTCGTCATTCGCGCAGTTGGTCGGTCAGAGTGAGGCGATACAAAGAGTGTTCGAGGTTGTGCGGAAGGTTGCGGACTCGAAAAGCAACGTGCTGATTTGTGGAGAGAGTGGAACGGGGAAGGAATTAGTCGCTCGCGCGATTCACTACAACAGCGTAAGAAGCGCCTTGCCGTTTGTGGCGGTGAATTGTAGTGCTGTGCCGGAAACCTTGCTGGAGAGCGAGCTCTTCGGCCATATGAAGGGATCATTTACCGGTGCGATCGCGAATAAAGCAGGGTTGTTCGAGATCGCGAACGGCGGAACGATCTTTCTTGACGAAATCGGGGACACGACGCCGACCATTCAAGTGAAATTGCTTCGAGTGATTCAGGAACGAGAATTTCGTCGAGTGGGAGGCAGTCAAGACATTAAAGTCGACGTGCGTGTGGTGGCCGCCACCAATAAGGATCTTGAGAAAGCCGTGGCGGACGGTTCTTTTCGGGAGGATCTCTACTATCGCCTAGACGTGATCCCCATCCGGCTTCCACCGTTACGAATGCGAACGGGTGATATCCCACTACTCGTCAATCACTTTCTGGAGCGATTTGCGAAGGAAAGTAGGAAGCCAAAACCGGTGTTCAGCTCCGACGCGATGCATGTCCTGTTGGAACATGAGTGGCGCGGCAACGTTCGTGAACTGGAAAATCTGATCGAGCGAGTCGTGGCATTCTCTGTGGACGGACCGGTAACGGATGCCGATGTGCGCGGCTGGCTTCATCGCCCCACGGCCTCGCCTCCAGTACAAGGGGTACCGTTGGACTTGACCGATGAAGGTCTGGATCTTGAAGGGCTGATCAATGGAATTGAAAAAGATCTGTTGCTCAAGGCATTGGAGCGGTCCAAGTGGGTCAAGAAGAAAGCAGCACGAATGCTGCGGTTGAACACCAGATCATTTCGGTATCGGTTAGAGAAGTATGCTATAAAAGGAGGTCGTGACTAACCTTTCTCCCGCATCGACCTCCCGTCCTCTCTCCATTCGCGTGTTCGCACCTGCCAAGATCAATCTCGTACTGCGCATTCTCGATCGCCGCATGGATGGCTATCACAATCTTTGGTCGCTCATGCAGACGGTCCGAGTGGAGGACGAGATCACTCTTGCGCTGACTAGTGCGCATTCGGGGGTCACATTGCGCTGTGACGAGCCATCGTTGAAGACGGATGACTCCAATTTGGTCTCTCGTGCGGCCATGGCTGTCATGGAGCAGAGTGGGCGAACAGGAGGATTGGACATCACCCTCGCAAAGCGGATTCCAATGGGAGCCGGCTTGGGAGGGGGGAGTAGTGACGCGGCTGCGACGATTATCGGCCTGAACCAGTTGTTCAGGCTAGGATGGTCGGCGGAACAGATGGCGCACATTGGCCAAACGCTCGGGAGCGATGTGTCGTTCTTTTTCTTTGCGCCCTCCGCGACCGTCGCAGGGCGTGGTGAGCAGGTTGCGCCGATTCGGATCAAAGGAACGCGATGGGTTGTTTTGGTCAATCCGGGTTTCCCGGTGGAAACGAAATGGGCGTACCAGCAGCTCACTGCTAATCGAGCCGGTGTGGTCCCCCTATCTCAATCCCATGCCATGCTGGAACAGGCCGCTGAGTTGGGATGGGAGCAGGTGCTGGAGGCGGCAGAAAATGATTTCGAAGGACCGGTGTTTAAGGCCTACCCTCTGCTGCAGGAGATCAAGCATCGATTACTGGCTCTCGAGGCTGACGTGGCGCTCCTCTCGGGGAGCGGGGCGACCGTTTTCGGGGTGTTTCGTGATGAAGCGAAGGCTCGTCAGGCACAGGCCCTATTTATGAATGAGCCACAGTTCAAAGTTTTTGTCGCACAGACATCGTCCCCCTCGTAGTGGACCGATTCCAATATTCTTCGGGTCGTTTATTGACACAGACCGGAGATTTCTTATACAGTTTCAGCCTTTGTATTGGTTTCCCCAGTCGTGTGTGCTGCGACGTGTGTTGTCAAGCTGATCACGATCAGCATTGCGTGCCGCACAAGAACCACTAGAGAATCCAGCACGTTAGACTAACGACGAGACGATCAGTTAGGAAGGTTCGATGAACAGAGAATTGAAAATTTTCTCTGGCAACGCCAATCTTGCGCTTGCGCATGAGATATGCGCGTACCTTGGGCAAAAGTTAGGTGAAGCAACGGTCTCTTCATTTAGCGATGGCGAGATCCGTGTCAAGATCGACGAAAATGTTCGGGGCGCCGATGTCTTCGTTGTGCAGTCCTGTTGTCAGCCGGTCAACGATTCTTTGATGGAGTTGTTGATCATCATCGATGCGTTGAAACGTTCATCCGCCAATCGTATCACGGCGGTGATCCCGTATTTTGGATATGCCCGTCAGGATCGGAAGGATCAACCCCGTGTTCCCATCACCGCCAAGTTGGTCGCGGATCTGATGACCACGGCCGGGGCCGATCGTGTGCTCTCGATGGATCTTCATGCCGGACAAATCCAGGGATTCTTTAACGTGCCGGTTGATCACTTGTACGCACTTCCGGTCTTGCTGGACTACATCATCAAAAAACAAATGACCGATCTCGTCGTGGTTTCTCCCGATGCCGGGGGGGTGGAGCGGGCCCGGGCCTTAGCCAAACGGATTCAGGCCAACCTGGCGATCATTGATAAACGACGAGAAGGGCCCAATCAAGCCCAGATCATGAATATCATCGGGGATGTGCAGGGGAAGCAAGTCCTCCTTCTTGATGACATGATCGACACGGCGGGTACGATCGTTCAGGGGGCTCAGGCTTGTCTCGATCATGGTGCGCGGGAGGTGATGACCGCCTGCACCCATGCGGTCTTGTCCGGGCCGGCGCTGGAACGATTACAGTCGTCGTGTCTTTCCCAAGTGGTGATCACCAACACCATTCCGTTGCGAGGGAAAGAGTTGATCTGTCCGAAGTTGCATCAATTGTCGGTGGCGCCGCTCTTAGGCGAAGCGATCAGGCGCATTCATGAAGATGAGTCGGTGAGTTCACTATTTGCCTAGCCCGGTCTGGGCCGGGTGTTGTGCTGAAAGCTGGGGAGACGGAGGAGAATCATGAAATTCGATTTGACAGTAGCGGTGCGAGAACAAGCGGGTAAGGGAGCTGCGCGGTCGATGCGACGGGCAGGGAAAATTCCGGCGGTGTTGTACGGCCAGGATGAATGTCTCTCCCTGATCGCCAACCCCGACGACTTGGTCAAGATTCTGAAGTCCCACGCGGGCAGTACTGCGTTGATTTCACTGACGGTCAGTGGGGCCAAGTCCAAGCCGAGCCGTACCGCACTCTTGCGAGACTATCAAGTAGATCCGGTGACGGGAGCGTTGTTGCATGCCGATCTCTTTGAAATTTCCATGAGTAAACCGATTCGGGTCAAGGTGCCGGTCAAGGTTATCGGCAGCATTCCTGCTGGCGTGAAGGAGGGTGGCGTGTTGCACCACAACATGCGCGACATGCACGTCGAATGTTTGCCCGCAGCATTGCCTGATCACATCGAAGTGGATGCATCGGCCTTGACCATTGGGAGCGGTATCCATGTGAAAGAAATTGGCGCGCGCGAGGGAGTCCGTTTCCTAGATGAGCCTGACCAGATGGTGGTGAGTGTCGCGGCTCCGATGTCGGATGCGAAACTGGAGGCCTTGCTGACCAGTGGTGCGGGTGCTGCGGGCGAGCCCGAAGTCGTGGCAAAAGGCAAAGAAGCGGGTGCCGAAGGAGCTGGGGGCGAGCCGGCCAAAGCTGGTGCCGCAGCGCCTGCCGGCGACGCGAAGGGTGGCGACAAGAAAGAGGCTGCCGCGCCCAAGGCTGAGAAGAAAGAAGCGGAAAAGAAGAAGTAACGTTGCGTCTGCTTGTTGGACTGGGCAATCCGGGAAAGGCCTATGCCCAGACCCGTCACAATGTCGGAATGTGGGCCATCGAGCGGGCTGCCGCTCGATGGTCGATCCGGCTCTCACCGCGCGGGACTGCGCAGCGAGGTTCCGGGCGACTTGGACGAGAATTGATCGAACTGGCCGGTCTCCTCGACTGGATGAACTGTTCCGGTCCTCCCGTGAAGGGTCTTCTGAGAGAGTATTCCCTCACTCCCAACGAGCTTATCGTCGTCCATGATGATCTCGATTTAGAGCCGGGCCGGCTGCGGATCAAACTTTCCGGAGGCTATGGGGGGCATAACGGGATCAAGTCCCTCATCGAAGCGCTGGGCACTCCGCAATTTATCAGACTCAAGATTGGAGTTGGTCGGCCTGCACCAGGTCGGGATGCTGCGGATTATGTGTTGGAACCCGTCCCAAACGACGAACTGGCGGTCTTTGAACCATGTTTGGAGCGAGCGGTCGATGCGCTGGAGTGTCTGATCCATCGAGGGCCAGACGTGGCAATGAATCAGTTCAATGTCAGAGAACGAGAAACGACTGAAGAATAGTACTGAGTAAACAGCTCCGCTGAAAACTCAGCACTCAGAACTTGTAATCTCAGCACTATCAGGAGATCTATGGGACTCTGTTGCGGGATGATCGGGCTTCCCAACGTTGGTAAAACAACGGTTTTCAACGCACTCACCGGTGGTGGGGCACTTGCGGCGAACTATCCGTTCGCCACGGTGGATCCCAATACCGGCGTGGCACTGGTACCGGATCCTCGGCTGGTCAAACTGACGGAGATCTTTGCCTCGAAGAAAACCACTTACAGCACCCTGGAAGTGCGGGACATTGCCGGGCTGGTCGAAGGAGCCAGTAAAGGTGAAGGGCTCGGCAATCAGTTTCTTGGTCACATCCGAGAAGTCGATGCGTTATTGCATGTGGTCCGTTGTTTTCAGGGCACTGATGTGGTCCATGTCAGCGGCGGGGTTGATCCCCTCCGAGACATTGGGGTGATCGAAACGGAACTCATGCTTTCCGATCTCGAGACGCTCGATCGGCGGAAGCAGAAGACCGAAAAGAAAGTCCGGGCCGGTGACAAGAAGGCGGCATTTGAAGTGGAGTTCCTTACCACGCTCATCGGCCTGCTCGACAAGGGTGAGTGGTTGGGTAATCGGGAATACCCGGCAGAGGAACGGGCGATCCTCACGGAATGTCAGCTGCTTTCGGCGAAACCGGTGCTATTTGTGGCCAACGTTTCGGAAGGAAAGAATGCCGACGAAGCCATGGTCCAGACGGTAAGAGACTTTGCTGCCAAGCGCGGGGCCCGGGTTGTCACGATCTGCGGGCAACTTGAAGCGGAGCTCTCGTCGTTACCTGAAAGCGAACGAACGGACTTCTTAAGTGAAATGGGATTGACCGAATCAGGACTGGTCCGGCTGACGCGCGAAGCCTATAGCTTGCTGGATTTGGTGACGTTTTTCACCGCTGGCGACACCGAGTCTCGCGCCTGGCCGATTCCCAGAAACACCAAAGCCCCGCAAGCGGCGGGCAAGATCCACTCCGATATGGAGCGTGGCTTCATCCGCGCCGAGGTCTATCATTATGACGATTTGTTGGCCTGCGGGTCTGAAGCCAAGGTGAAGGAGAAGGGCCTCTTCCGCCTTGAAGGTAAAGATTACGTCATCAAAGAAGCAGATATTGTCTATTTCCGGTTTAATGTCTAAAGGCTATTTGCCAGGTGCTTTCGCTCACCACCGGGAATTGTGTCAGCTACCCGTCTAGCTTCGGCTTTCGAATGCTCTCCAAGTAGTGAGCTATCCTAGTGTTTATCAATCTTCT
>JACCEA010399686.1_pt1 | contig 13600 bp, 9 predicted proteins | sample 7449851 | NCBI WGS metagenome assembly JACCEA01 (sample SAMN15323453, study PRJNA562643) | freshwater metagenome | isolation source: river surface water | place: USA:Blue River Watershed | collected 2017-08-18 | reverse complement strand
GGGGTCCTGTGTCGACATTATGCAAACATATCCTATAATAGTTTGTGTTGAAAATTTTACAGGGACAATTTCCATGTGCTTATGCAACGGCCGGATTAGCGCCAGCATGCCAGAGAGCAGAGTGCAGCGCAGTGCGCAGCAGCAGCAGCCCACCATGTCTGCTGGGCATGGCAGCGAAACCAGAAGCGCGCGCGCCGCACAGCAGGCACAGGCACAGGCACAGCAGCGCATGTACTAATACTAAACACCGAATTCCATTGCCGATTGCAAGAGTTGCTAATTTGGTATTGTATAACGCCTTATTATTCCTTCAATAATACTTTTGTATTTGTACAATAAGAAGGCTTTAATAATAACAAAAAACAAACAAAAAATCGATCATTTTAATTTCTACCATAGAGTGGTTTCATGTGTCAATTTTCACAATTTATGTAATTCAAGCATAAATGGGTGTTCCAGAATTGGATTTGAGAAATGGGAACCAAATATTGCAAACCCGTTCGTTCCACGCCTGAACAACTGGAGATCCTGCAATGTTTGCCTATGTTGGAAGTGCGTACAAAGTATAATTTTATGACGAAAGCCCACAATAAGAAAGGTTATTACTTCTTTTCCAATCAGGAACTAAAACATGTCTTTAATCTGACCGATGAGCAAGTCTATTTCATTGTTTCAACATACACATCCAACCAAGATGTCATTAGAGTCGGTTCTATTGACTTTTGGTGTTCTCTTGCTTTGGCAGCGAGTGGGTCCAGTAATGACAAGATTTCTTTCGGATTTAAGCTGATCGATACAAATAATGACGATTTTGTTTCGTATAATGAGTTGATTGTGTTGTTTATTTGTGCAACGAGAGGGGTTGCTCGTCTGAAAGGACTGACGTATGTACCAGAGCATCTCATCGATCGGATCGTAATTAGAGCCTTTCAGGTGTATCAAAAAGATCTAAACGAACGTGGGGAAATTTCTATGAAAGATTTGATTGAGTATTTGTTGACAAACGAGAATTGTAGGGCATATTTGGCCGGTTTAGGGGCCAAGTTGCCTCCAGTAGATTCCGCAGCGATGGTTTTAAAAAGAGCTCACATTCTACGAGAGTTGGCGCAGCTCAGATTTCAAATGGATGATATTGTTTGTGAATTAGAAGATGCAAAAGATAATTATGACGTGTCGAAAGAGCGCGGGGGTGACATTGATCTTCTTCGGATGGGTGAAATGAAGCCTCCTGATCCCGAACCGTCCATGCAGAACTCCGCGCAAATGTCAACCGCGTCAACAGCGATTGTCAAAGACGAATTAGAATTGAAAGGAAATAACCAGATTCCGAAGGCTCACGTTCTATCGGAGAGCGAAAATCCGGCTATCAACGATCGAAAATTGCCAATTTCTCTGTCATCCTCTTCTTTTCTTCATACCATTGCCGAAGACGATGAATTTGAAGTAATAAAGGAATTACTTGGCAAGGATCACCCCGTCAATAAATATTTTGGGTATGACGACTCGTGGTTAGGAGAGATTTACAATAAGCCGAGACCATACTTGGATAAAAAGGCGCGGTTTAAATCTCCTGAAGCTAACAAAGAAGATAGGGACGCGCACGTAAATATCTATGGTAAAAGCTTCGAAGAGCTTTTGTTAAAAGAATGGCGAAAAATTCCTCAAGATGCAGACTTAATGGTGCGACTGGATGAGTTCACTTTAATGGCATTATTTCAGCAATTAAATGTTAATATTACTTTCTATTTGGCCCGAAAATGCTTGCAAGCTTTGCCAAAAAGTCAGCTTCAGAAATATAACTTTCATGATGTTCTGCAATGGATTCGAAAAAATTATATAGAACACGAATTAGAGCGAGATCCGAAGAAGAACCATTCTCGTTTCACCAATGCCTGGTTTGAGTATATCAGAAAATTCAAGGATAGTTTTGAGCAACTGAATCAATCTTATTCTGATTTTTCTCGATTCATTTCACGTCAGCGAAAAATTGTAACAGGTATGAGTTCATTATCATGTGGATATTATTTTCTCACTATTCATGTTTTAAGGACTAACTAATCCAAATGATGTAAGTTACGCCAAGAAATTAGCGGACTTCAGAGCGATGTGTTTAAAAAAACCATCTTTTGCAGAATTCAAGTATTCATTCAACAAATTAAGGAATGATGATGCAGATGAAAGTAATGACAATATCAAGAAATCACCAATGAAAAAATCTGTGGAGAAGAGCATTGTTGACCAAACCTTACCTGCGACGAAACTTAGAATAAATATAACTACCAATCCATTTACTAATTTATCCACAAAGCGGCCGAAAGATAGTACTCGTATGAAAGTAATAATGGAAAATGGCAGAGAATTTATTATGATCAAAGATCCAGATGGATTTGATGCCAATGATGTTTTAGATTATTACAACTTATGTGCAGAGAAAGATTGGTTGAAGAAAATGCAAGAATTAAAAAAGCATCAAAATGATTCTACTTCCAATCAGGGATTTTCAAAACCACCGTTGTCCAGAAATTCTAGTTTTTATTCCAGTGGATATGGGTCCATATCAAAATCAAGCAAAAGCTTGCTGGATGAGCCAAATGACGATGGTAAGAAGCAAGAAGATGAAGGCCCAATTGAGTATAAATCCACTGTTTGGTTTGGTGTTGATGTTAAGAAAGATGTTGATCATGCATATACAATATTGCTTCAAGAGTCATTGCAAAAGTTTTTTGAGACACTTCCTCTGACATATCGCAAACATATTTACACAAAGGTTGTAACTGAGATATGTTGTTTGGAGCCGTCCGCAGAAGAATTGGGTAAAAAGCGAAAGCGCACATCTGCAATGGAAAATCTCATTGCAGCTGTGCTGGGAAAGCAAGAGGAAGAATCAATGTGGTCAATGGGGAAACGAATAGTTTTAGTTGTTCTTTTGCACGAAGAAGATCACTTTCTGCGAGTTGAGCAATCTTTGCTAGAAGCTGATCTGTTCTTTTCAAGATTTCTACAAAATTTTTATTTGAATGTAGAACTTCAACAAAGCATTTCTGAAATATTTGCAAATTCCATCAAGTATTTTAAGTTTGAAGAGAAACTCTTTGGACCGCAAGAAGAAGATCTTGGCGAAGAAGGGAGCAATCCCCTTCGATTTGCAAAGGAGATTCGATCTCAGAAGAAGCATTGCAAGGATATTTTGGAAAAGGTTAATTCGCTTCCAAGAGAAGAATTACAACAACACTGCCGAAAGTATGGCAGAAGTGATCAAGGTACTAATGCGCAACTAATTGAACGCGTCAAAGATATTATCTCAGAGCGGCTAGAATTGATAGGGTTTGGTGAGTTATCCAATTACGGAAAAGCGATGATTCAGCAAGTATTTGATCGCATCAAAGCTCGACCGAAATTTCCCGCTAACATTGCAAATGCTGTCAGTGCCGCTGTAAGTCAAAACTACGATGAGAGCGGATTAAAACTTTGGGAGTTTAACCAATTATTGTGTGAATCTGGCTCCAAAACTTTGTATGATAAAGAAGCATATTTAGATTTGGTTGAAGAATATCGTATGTTGCTGGATCGGAACCAGAATTGTAAAGTAGAAGGATTATTTGGGTACTACGAAAGATTTGGGAAGCTGCATGAAGATATTTTGTCTTGGGGTATTGGTAATTTAGATAGCTTTCTTTCCGGTCAAATTGCTGGAAATATCGTATTTGACACAGAATCTCTGTTCTCTCTGACTCATCTATTTTCAAAATTGACAACGACACAAGATGCAACTCTGAACATTCCATCTTTTTATCAGCTGTTGGCAAAAATAACATCGATTAAAGAGTTTAAGATTGAAGGGGAACTCAAATGTTTGAGTGATTTGATCTCTCTTCTCCCTTGGAATATTCTGGGATTGGATAATATTCGCCAAAGGTTGATGCTTTGTTTAACAAAACCAGGCGGTTTTGTTGAGTTTGTTATGGACATAGCGGCGAGATGGTCGGATGGCGAAGAAGGGCTTTTACCTGTATTGCGACAATGCGCAACGGATTGGAAGAATGGAAGTGTCAATAATAAAACCGCACAAGATGTGGAAGATAATCAAGCAGATGTGATAACTCGTGGTGTCACCCAAAAAGCAACTAAAAATTTTGCAGAAAATGATGAAATTCACACTCAGGAAGAAACTATGGCAGATAAGTCTGCAGAAGTTAACTGTCCAAAGATGGATTGGATTTTATTTGACGAGATCTTTAAAAAAGAATTCTTGGAAGCTGCGTCTGCAAAAGTAGAAATTGCAATGCAAGAGGAGGATGCCATGAAGAAAGCAAAGGAGGAAGAGCGTCTTGCAGCTGAACAAAAAGCCTTTGATGAAGCGGAAGCCCAACGAATTCGTTTGGAGCAACAAGGTGCAGTTTTAACTCCCCACAATAAAGAAGCTAATCTTACGAAACAAGAGTTGGAGGAATTGAAAGCTAAGGAAAAAGAAGAAATTGATGCGCAAATGAAGCGGGAATATGACATCAAGCACGGGGCAATAAGAGAAGTTGCGAAAGATTTTTTGAGATTTGAACGAAATCTTCCTGATAATCTTCATGAAGAACCAGTTACAACTGACAGCTCTAAGGAATTCATCAAGTCTGATAACGATATGGACAATGTGAGTGCCTTGAGTCCCCAAACCAGTGATTGCAAAGAAGGTGATCAAGAACATGCAACAGAACCTAAGATGATCCCTATCAAAACCAATGAAGATTGGAAGCAGTTGCGCGAAGCTATTGTCGACGATTTGTTGTTTTTGCACTCCATTCGGCAGATGAATAATTTGGTTGTGACCCTTGACGAAAGTATCGCAATTGAATCGACGAAAAGACATTATTTGGAGCTATTGCAGCATTTGCATGTCTTAGAATACGACCACTATGAACGCCTAACGTATCAGTTTTTGGCAGTATATGATGCATTGCGTATGTTTTCTACGGGGTTTTCCAATATTGGGATGGGTACAAGAGATTTCTGCTGTAGGGCCCAACTCGAATACAATTTGAAGAAAGATAATACCACTATCAATTGCATCAATATGATGGAATGGCTTCCACTGGGTATGGGGGAACTGATTCACGTGAAAGAATTATTAAGAGAAAAGAAACAGAGATTTGAGCGCCGGAGAATTGGTGCTTTGGCTGCTCTCGAGCGGGAGAGATTACGTCGTCAAATGACCGATGAAGATCACGAGAGACTCCGATTGCAGAAACAGGAAGCTTTGCGTTTGGAATATGAGAAGGAGGAAAAACTTCTCTTCGATAACGCTTTATCATTGCTAATGAATTCGAGGGAGTCAAGAAAAAATTCTCAAGAACTCAATGTTCTTGTTAAGGCATTTGAAAAGATTTGTTTGTTAAAGGAGAAGCGTTTTCCGGATGACTATGGTGTAAATATCGCTAGAAATAATTTAGCTTGTGTTTTGCTAGAGATTTATGGCTCCGAGCATCCTCTCTGTGAACGTAAGTTTCTGGTTTTTCATGATCGTGGTATTTATATGGTTCACTATTCTAGCTGTTGAATTTTACTTGAAAGATGCCGTAGAGCGTGTTATTGCCCAGCATCAAGTGCTCGTTCTCAAGGAGAAAGAGAAATTGTTTAAAGGTGAGTTCTTTTGCTGTGTTTGAAATGGAAAAATAATGTTGAAATATTTTCAGAACTCCAAGAGAAAAAGAAGCCACCAGGTCATGAATTCGCTGAATATCTTGAAGCTGCCGGCGTTGCGACCGATCAAAATAGCTTCAGCAATTCTCTCAACGCATCAACCATAGCAATTGATTCAGATCAAATAGCTCCACAAGCTGGAAATCAAGAGGTAGCGATGGATGAATCAATGTCTCTTGACGAAATCGAAGTCAATGTTCCTATCCCAAATCCATCGACCGCGGCGATGATCATTGTCAACTATATTGATGTTCTTTTTAAGAATGACAGTACCACTGCGTTGCGTCAAATTTTTCCAATCAAAGAGTTTTTTTCAAAGTGCTACGATTCGATGACACCGAAGGAACAAGAGACAATTATGGTAGCGGTAGTTCCTGAATATCGAAATATTCCTGTTTTTTCCACAAACAAAAAGCCTGAGACTATTATTAAGAACATGTTGCAAGAAGTGGCTTACTTCACCGCAAAGAAAAAAGCCGATGAAGAATCTTTGAGGACCCAATCAGAATCTTTGGAAGCGCCCTCGATCGCACAAGAAGAAGAATCCGTCGCGTCCACCATTGACACAGAATCGACCGCGAAGCGTATTCGAAAAAAGAACAAAGACAAGCTAAAAAAGTCAGAAGAACAGCGACACAAAGATAACAAAGTTAGAGCTGAAACTGCTAGGCAACGTCGATTTTTATATGAACTCATACAATCTGATCAAATCAGCAAAATTTTTGCAGCGAAGGCAGGGCAAGTGGATGGTGCCAAAAAGTGGGTTTCAGCAGAAGATCAAGATTTCATTCAAACTGCGTCGGATGAATTCGCTACAATGATGCAGGGGAAGACTGGCAAACATGAACACTCATAGGGAGGAAGTACCCATATTGTGGATTTTTATATTTTATATTCCACATGTTATATTATCTTATTACTAGTGCTTTTTAAATTGCTTAAAACCACATCGTGATATACTTCCTATTTAGGCGCTTTATCAAGTAATGGAAGGTTGTGGGATGCCTTTGGTTGATTGATCCAAAATCCAATTTGGTATTGTTCTCATGATTTTGGAATTGGGATTCTTCAACCAACCAAAACTATAGCATTCAGTCAAATGAGTACCTCGGATCCATTCTCCTTGGTACTTCACTTTTACTTCAACTTTCAACGAACGAAGCTCAATTCTGCGGACCTGGACCGCATCGCTAAAAAGTATCACTCTAAGCCTGCTTCACTGCTTTCTGACTTGGCGAAAAAATACCCTTACTGGACGATCCCTCATGAAGTCTCCGTTACAATTGTAAAGAAATATGTGTTGCAATATGGTGTTCCCAAGGCGTACTTGATGGTCATGCAGAGAGATCCAAATCTTTCTGAAGCATTAAAAAGTTGTGATAACCACCAGCAGGATGATCGCCTCAACCCGATGTCTACAGCATTTGATCCAATAGTAGCCCTCCAAACCCAACTAAGTGGAAATTCATTATTATTGTCCACAAGTTATAAAATCCAATGTGTTGATAACATCAACAGAATAGGAACCATGATAAAACCGTATTGCGAAGTATCATCAACGGAAGACAACTTATCTCTTCTCGATCAAACATTTCTATGCAGCGTCTATTTACATAATGTCAGAAATTCAGTGGTACATCCATTTGCAAACATTAACACTGACAAGTCAGAAAAGGTTGATGTGCAATCACAGAGAAAGCATATTTTTGAAGTTATCGCCGAATATGCCTCACCATCACTAACTACCAAAAACAGCAATGGTGATAACATATTGTCAGAGAGCCCATTGGGATTTCTCAAAACGTTAATGTTGAACAAAGAAAGGGTTCGAGTCATCCTTCGTCGCAAAAACAGGCAAGTCAGAAATAATTTATGATTCATTTCGTTCACTATTAATTAATTACAACAGTATGCGCGGTCATTTGGATGGATTTATCCGTGCGTTTGATAAACATTTCAATATGATTATGTATGATGTGGATGAGGAATACATCACGAACAGGGTATAACCATCAGACTTTAGTTGTACAATAAATATCAACTGCTACATATTTTCAGCAAAAGAAAAGAAAAACTGCGTTTGGAAAGTTCTTGAACCAGCGCAATGTCCTGCATAGGTAAACTCCATTATTTAACCAGTCAGGCGGAGTAATTGAGATTCGAATTAATTATATAGATATCTGCCACAATTGATCGTGCGGGGTGATGTTGTTGTGTCTGTCTTCAGAGTGCCTCGTACTCCAATGCAGCTTCCTATTGTAGAATATTAGAGATCTACAAATCTTTATCGATCAATCATGAGCTTAATCAGCGATGGTTATTTGCCATTGCCAAAGATCGGTCTCCTTTCGTCTGCATTACCATTACCAGCAAATATTGAAACTGGGAAATTATTGCGAGTTGCTGGTCCTTGGTTTGAAGAACTCATTTCCACTTCTTCTGAGCTGCTCTCACTGTGGCTACTTCTACTTTCGTCATTCTCTTCAGGCTCGATACTATGGTATGAAAAGCCAGGACGAAATACTTTTGGGACTTGCCGGATATTGACCTTGGGATTTTCATAGGATCGAATTGCTGTTGAAACAAGCAATTCCAAGATAAGCGCAACAAATTCCATAGAATGTTTGATCCCAATATAAATTGTCCAGTAAGGGTCCGTGATTCGTGAAATATTTGGATTTGCATCTGTAATTCACAATTATCTATATAAGAATTGACTTCGAGAAGAAATGATGAACTTACAAATCCTTTGGTACAACAAATATGCCGCCAGGGTTCCTTCTAATACTAATCTGGTGTAGAAAAATAAATTCGCCACCATTATGATCATATAGATACGATGCAGCTGTGCTTGAGCGGCACTTCGGTTAAAAGCCTCCATGGTGTGGAGTACTTCGTTGATCATCTTGCTGAGATATGTGATGGAAATAAGTACTATCACTGCTACAAGTGACAGCAGAATCGCATCGTGAAGCAATAGATCAATCAGTAATCCGTAGTACAAGTAGAGAAGGTAAATGATGGTTTGCAAAAGTAATAAAATAATCATAATGTGCTTGAAGAGTTCTATCGAGTCGCAACGCCTCGTCCAGTCAGATATAATGCCATTCGTATTTAGCATGCTTGAGGCGTACAAATACGATGTAGGGCCCACTACCAAAGGTCCTGGACTTGATGCTGGTGAAGAAGCACCAAGATGAACGCCAGACGATGATTCAATGTCACCATGGAGCTTTTTAAGCATATAAGCCCAATAACAAGCTATTATAATGAAAACTCCATAGAGCGACCAGTTTCCCAAGCTAAGTACTATTTCTGAGACAAGAATAAGAGTTTTATGATCTTGCCCCGTCGATAGTCCATAGATAGTGTTAACATAGATATCGGCAGACCCATGGGGACTTTCCACAATAGTGTGATAAACCAATGGTAATGCGCAAAACAAAACTCGCAATAATGCGGAGAAAAATATGAAGGTATTGAAATAGGTTATCACTCGCCTGCTTCCACTCATTTGCAATGATGAAAACAATCGCATAGCCGAGAAGACAGCCATAAGCGAGAAAGCAAGCAAGAATACGGTATTCTGGTTTGCTTTGTATGTTCCTGATACAGACATTTTGGAAGTCCTTTCAATTCATGGCTACAAAATAAGAAAAACCAGATCGATAGTATGCTATAACTGATTTCTCACTGGTGCATAAGTTGGTATTACAATATTCATTGTGTTCGCCATATACCATATAGTCAATCAAAATCAAGCGTATTGTTCTTCTATTTTATTAATCATGAATCCATCGCCCCATTGCAACGCCAATAAGCCGGTAAATATGCAACTTTATATGTGTAAAGCATATAAAAATTTGAATGCCTTATATGTCCTCGGATCCCGATGCGCAGCAGCGCAGAAATGAATTCAATCATGGGATATATCTCACATCCCACCATATTCGAATGTATTGTATGTAACCTACCATATTATTGTTCTTCATTAGTTATATAGAATGTCCTCATCCCCATATTTCTCGAGGAATGGCCAAGAAGTATTTGAAAGGATTTTCAAGCCAGATGCTTCTTTGCAATGCAAACCATTGAGTAACCTTGCATCTTCTACCCGGACTTTAAAAGACCAAAATATATTGGGAGTAAGATGATCAACCGCAAATAATTATTCCTCGTCAAGGGAATTAATTCTACCCTAAGATTCTTACCAGGTGTCAACATTATAGGGGAACTTCCAAACTTCACGGTGGAAAGGCTAGTCACGATTTTTCAATTTCTTTCAGTATTGTGGATCCATCTAGATCGGAAATATCTAACTCTATTCCAGTGGTTTGGTTTTTCAATGGAAGAAGATCTGAACAATCAAGTGGTGGTAGCCATGAAATGGTAGATACAGCTTCACAACCTGGAAAGCCATGTCACATGCAGGAACTACTAAATGCTAGAATTGGGGATATAGTACTGTTGCTTGGTGTTACTGTAACACGTTTCAATGATTATCCACAAATATCAGGCAGCTTAGAAAAATCCGCCCTGGTCGTATTTAAGAATGTTCATGACTACAGTAAAGGTTTCAAGTTGGATAGCGGCAGTATACCAAACATTGTTGATGGGCAAATTCGAACCGCAGGTGATGTTCTCAAACCCGATGATTGGAAGTCAGACGTTGTGACCAAATCAGAAGCAAAACGAAATCCATCGAGTTTGATTGATATATCAAAAGCTGTTAGAGAACTTGGTTTCTGGGTCGAAAATTGGCTCCAAAACACTCATCTTGCTGAAGAGGACAAGCCAATGCAATCTTTGAGTACCGTGTACAACAGATCTTCTGATGCACCAATTGAAATCTCTAATTCAAACAATAACTTCTCTTCTACAATAAAAGACATATCAATGATCAGTTTCAACGTTATTTGCCTTGTATTGAAAATCGTACCCGGTAATAATAATCAAGTCTCTCATTTCTGGGCATGGGACAGTACACCAACTAATTTGTCTAGTGATCTCACTCCAATATCTCCAAATAATTTAGAAACCGATACCATATACTTCGGGGATACGATTGAACAGTGTATTCATGTGGCATCTCTTTTTTCGCAAAATGCGTTGTCACTCCCTAAAAAGGATAACCCCCATCACTCTGCTCACCCATCCATCGGGATTCCCGTCCTGTTCAAAGGAAATGAAGTCCTTCAAAATCCATATATCAATCGATTGAAAGTGGGCCAATGGATAGAAGTACGAAATGCAGTCTTTGAATCCCGATCAAGATCGTTCTTGATCAAACAAGAGACTACTATAACTCCAGTCCCGCCGTTTGCATGGTAAGAATTAAGAAATCACCCGAAAATTTACTACTTCTTAAAATTTTCAATATGATAGTGATGTGGCGAATATTGCAGACCGATATGTCTCGGCGTTGTTGAAGATATCGGCAGAAAATCTTTCCTCTAATCCTAGTTCCTCGTTACCTCCATCAGCAAATGTGATGAAGGCGGTTACTCAATCTACTGAAACGAATGCTCATCAATCGAACCAAGGCCACGCTTGCATGGTAAAAAACTGCGTTCAATATTTGTTTTGAGCCTTCAATTATGAATAACTTTTGTGTAGTTTACATGTTTGGGTACTGAACATCCCGCTGCTCGACCAGTCCATGTAATATTAAAAGGGTGGTATCCTACAAACCTTAACGAGTAAGTGTGATGAAAAGTCTTACGTATTTTATGATTCTTGTTACTTATGTTGCTGTTAGTTTCATAGTTCAAAACCCCGATGGACGCCCCATGTTCTTGTTTATCCTTGTTCTAAGTGATGATGTTGAATATGATGTAAGATGCACTGAATCTGATGCAGCCCAATTCCTTGGTGTGTGTCCTGAAGAATTTCAGAGCAATCCTTCAATCCAAGTCAAAATTGAAGAACAACTTATTCATTTTCGTGACAAAAAATTGCACTTACGTGTTAATCTCAAGAATTACCTTGCTGAAACAAGGATTGAAGGGGCAGTAAAGCGAGTTAAACGCATTGGGATATTCAAAACTCCTTGTCCATTTTCATTATCCAATAATTAAAATATGTACGCATTGCGTTTATACATCTTAAATTCATCTGCTAAATACAATGCGAAGAAAAGAAACTGAAATCTTTCATTCAAATACACAATATACACCATTTACAAATGTAACACAATCCCGTATCCATTGGATAAAACAACCAAAACTCGATGATTTCGAAAATGTGATGACTTTTTCAGTGGCTTAATAGAGACGATGCGGTTATTAGTACTGTGGTTCTGCTGGTCTATATTACCATGCGGGATATTATGAGTAAAATAATGTTTGGATCGCATTAACATCAGCCCACGTTCCCGATGCAACTGTATACGAAGCAACTGACCATGATAGGGAGACCACATAGTAACAATGGGGGACGATTGTGTAGTGAAACCTTCAATGCCAATGAAATGATCTCGTTGCCAGCTGGAATTAAATGTCGATACAAAATGTTGATTTTGAAATGCCTGTTGTTGAACAAAAGTCATATGATTCTTATCATACAATAATTGAAAACCATTTAACTCATTGAATATGACATATTGATCAGGATTAGTTGTGGGACACAAACCTACCAATGAACGTTCTTGGGAACCTTTGATGGCAAAGTCCCATATTAACCCAAACCTTACACGTGATTGTACAGAACATGAAGTGACGGATGAAGTAGCTGTATTTATCATGTTCAAAGGTATTGTTGGGCAGGGAAATTTGGTGATGTAACTGCCGTCCAACGCGTTAAACAAACCAATTGTAATCAGTTCTGGTCCTGTTATTACCAAAATCAATCGTTCACCATTGGGACCGACTTCTATTTCCCTATCTGTTTCCAAACTTGATCCATCTCTATCGCCGTTCATTTCGTCAGTTGAAGTTTCATCGTCCAAATTCGCAGGGATCAACTCCGTGATGGAGTAGATGTTGTGATCTAGCTCAACCTGGCGCACAAATTGATAAATATCTTTAGGAAAAAGTAGCGTTGTTGGATCATCAGAAGCAAGAGGAGTTTTCCCCTTAGATTTTGGTTTAGACACGTTGGGTCCAACAACAGGAGCCCTTTTTGAAACAGTCGATAGGACAGATGATTGCGAATCGCGTGCAAGATTTTCCTTGCCTGACTTTACTGTGGATTGCATCGGCTGATGGAGGTGCAGGTGGGTATCTACTGGTCTCTGCTGTTTCAATTTGCTTTCTATCACTGGATTTAAGCTTTTGTAATGTAAATCATTTCGAAATAAGAACAAAAATCTTTTTATGTGTACCACTATCAAATATTGACCTGTTGAGGAAAAGAATAAATCAGTTACCTGCAACGGGCTGAAACGTAAGCTCTCGACTACATCATAATGAGGATGTCGATGTTGATGGAAGGTCTCGTCCTCTAACTCATTTATTCCATCTGTTGGGTTTGATTTTGGAGTTTGGGGAAGATAGTGATGATGATGTTTAATATGTAATTCATCACTATTCACCTCGTCCCTGTTGTTAATACTATATTGCAATGATCCTTCATCATTGTCAAATATTTCTTCATTGTGTTTGGAGGAGATGCTGTGATCGTTTTGTTTCTGGATATCTGAACCTTCAAGCAAGTCAAACACTTCATCCTCCATGCCATCTTGGGAAGTTGACATCACATCTTCATTATCACCATTTTCATGGCGATGAATTCCACGATCTTTCTTGACAGTCTGGTCAAATTCATTATTCTCACGTTCTTCGGAAACATGACAGCTTTCATCAGGTAAAAACGTACCAAAGTTATTTAGATGGTAACTGGATGTATGACTAGATCCAGCAACAAGACTACCCATTTCTTTTGATCCGATGATCGATGTCTCGCCATGATGAAT